>Ga0315315_10002725_pt1 | contig 16153 bp, 4 predicted proteins | sample M140m3416metaG_FD_203699 | JGI IMG/M metagenome (GOLD analysis project Ga0315315, IMG submission 203699) | Ammonia-oxidizing marine archaeal communities from Monterey Bay, California, United States - M1 40m 3416 | ecosystem: Environmental > Aquatic > Marine > Intertidal zone | place: USA... | reverse complement strand
TCCATTTGCAGGTATTCGGACATTTGAGAGGTTCCGGCTTGGTTCGATTGAGCAATTTTCCATTCTCCCCGCTTAAGCCAGCATGCAACACGGAGTGCCTGGTTATTACTGGTACTACGGTCGAAGTGGACAACCATGTCAACAACATTGCACAGCTTAGCAACACGAGCTATAGCTTCGTCTTGGTGGTCCGTTGCCCAGAGGTGTTTCAGGTAGGCAAAGTAAAGCTTGTGTTGGATATGAAGCCGGTTGAGATCACCAGCTTTTTCGACCAGCTTTCGGTGATACTGCTCGTGAGTGCTATCGTATCGAGGAAGAAATGATTTCGCGTCTCCAGTTACAAGGCGATCGACTCCATTCGCAAAGTCATAGTTCTCGTCTCTAGAGCGCTGCAATCCAAGACCTAATGAAGAAGGAAGATCAAATCCAAAGACGATTCCTTCCATATCCGCGCCTAGCTCCTGCAAAGGGTCAATCAATGCCCGCTCAGCTAGTTTGAATTGCTGCGACTGTCTAGAAAGCATACTTAAAGTCAAAATGGAGTCAACGTCGTCCGTAGGTCCAAGCACCAAGGACCGCACTGCGAGAATTGATGCATGAACTTCAGCATCGACTCGACAACCTGCCAGACGTCGCCTCCAAACAGAGAGGAGCTCCTCCCGAGCTTCAGCTGCGTCTGCTCGGTTTGCTGGGTGCTGATGTTCTCTTGTTACGGCACGAAGCTCGAGTTTTCGGTACGCGACAATTTCTTCCATCTCTGACAAAGTCTGAGCTGTTACCATGCTTGGATAAGCTCGTTTGTACGACTCTGACATGAGTGCTGTGAGTCTGGAGTCTATTGCTCGTCTCGCGCCATCGATTGCTTCGGCCGCCAAAGACCATTCTTTACGGTGAATATTCAGTACCGCATTATAGAAACTTGCGTCAAAATCTATCTTTGGCAATAATCCATCGCGGAAAATCTCATCAGTCGCACTTATTAATGATTGCGGGTCATAAATTCCGCTGGACAGTTGAGTTGCATAAGTTTCAAGCTCGTCCCACTGTCCCAGTCTCCAAGCGGCTTCTGCACAAAACTTTGACGCTCTGCGACGAGACTTAGGCTTCTTGCTCGGATTATTTCCGTACGAACCGCTCACTCTGGACGAGGTTTCCGAGCTTAATGCTATCCAGTTGTTTTTTGCAAGTTCAATTACCTTCCTCCACTCTCCTCTGGCGTCTAGACATCTCATACAGCCCAATATTGCCTCAATATCACCTGGATCTTCCTCTAGCTTTCCCTCGTACATTACAAGGGCTTCGGACCAAGAGCCAAGTTTGGCGAGCCATGACTCCTGCATCTGCACCCCTGCCCAGGAACCACCGCCGACCGCAGCAATTTCATCCGCACTTGCCATTACGCTGTATGCCATATCCTGTGCCTGGTGGCGGAAGAATCGAGATGGCAGTTGGTGTTGCACAGAGCCACCGAAATCCCACGATTGCCCACCTTGTCTTTCCAGTTCTACTTGCGCAGCTTTCACCGCACCGAGCGCAGCTTCGGGAAGATCGAGCTTTCGGTTGATGCTAATTAAGTCCTCGATACAGGCCCCACCGTCAGGCCGCATCGCGTGCTCGCGTTCTTTGTAATATAAGGCCTTTGCGTAATTACGGCACTTCAGGGCGAGATCTGCTAGGATTGAAATATCAATAGGCAGGTCACCATCAACCCCATCGTGCTCCATATACTCCGCTAGATTCAAAAGTGTTTGCAAAATCTCTGGGGATACGTCAGCCACAAAAGCAGCTTCGAGTGACTGTACCAGATGGCTTCTGTACTGATCGTTCAAGTCCGTCCAGCAACAGACAAAAGCAGCTGCAAATAGCTCGCGGGCGAGAGGCTGGTAAGCTTGCGCCAATCCGGCAGTAGCACGCAACGCTGCAGAAGGAGACTCTCTCAAGAGTTGAACAGCGAATCTCCTCATCCATTCGTCCCAATCTTCACGAGTAGACCTTTGAGAGACATCCCACGAGCGTTTGAGATTAGATTGGTTGACTCGATGGGTACTCGAAGGAGTCACGTTCGGAATTAAAGGTTGCAAAGAAGGAGTGCTTGATAAATCTACATCGCCAGATACATCGTGTCCATCAAAAACATTGTCAGGCACGCCATTCCCAGATAAGAGTTGCCTACTCTCGTTGGAAGTGATCTGCCAGCGTGCTTCCCCGGGAAGTATACCTTCAACAATGTTCCCGTTGTTGCGAAGGGGAGAAGTAATGTTTTTGATAACTCTGTCATAGAGAACTAAGCCTGCCATTTCTGAGACAATTTCAACTTGCCCGGCCTCCCTCTTAGCCTTTGCGGCAACACCAGTTGTTGACACATTGCCAGTGCTCTGCACCAGACCTATGCGCTGCTGCCAATTTAATATCGCATTTCTTGCTGCAAAATGAAACAAGTTGACCCATCGATCCTTACCCAGACGCTTGGCGCAGACACAGATGGCCTCAATTAGAGCAAATCCAATATCCTTCGTGACGTGGGGATCTCGAGAAAGAAACCTCATTAGGGGTTGCGTGGCTCTTGCCGGGAGACTGGAAGACGAAGGCGATAGTTCCAATACGCGCGAAAGGCCATTTCGTGCCGAAATTCCATTATTCAACGAGGAGATCTCAGTGGTGTGAAGCAAGACGGATACTGTTTGAATTGTTATTATCGCCAACCTTTTCAAACCACGAATGTTCTTACTACCATTTGCAGCAACTGATTCGGTAAGGGCGTCTGTAAGCTTGACAAGTGCTGGCACCAGGAGGTGCAAATAATCACCAAGGTTGCCTCGTAAGTCACGAACACTACGCAGGATATGGTCGAGCCGGTCAAATTGGGAAGCGGCAGAAGCATATTGTCTGGTCCCTGCACCACACTCCAAAATCTGAATATGACTCATCTCAATGCTCGCCAAAATCTGTGGAACAAGCCGAGGAACAAAATTACGAAAGTCATCTGGAACGCCATCTGCCATCTTATTCACAAGTCCTAGCAGAGTGGCGAGATGACGATTAGTGTCCCAAAATTCTTCTACGACATCAAAGATTGCAGGAAGGTAAGGTCGGAGATGGTCACGAACAATGCCACTGAGGGATGCTACTTGTTGAAGCAAAGCCTCGCGCAGGCTTTCTTGACCACATGTTCTAACCATTTCCAAAATATGAGGCACTATCCTCTGCAAGAACGGGACGCATTTCAGGCCCAGATTATTGAAAATATACATGACTGATTGCATTACCATGCTGTGATAAACTGCGAGCGATGGATCTTTTAGAATTCTTGTAAGAGCCTGGACGGCAACGGTAGGATAGAAGTCCTCTTCTGATGGAGTTAGGCGTCGTGCGGGTGGTAGCTTGGAATCGGGCTGAGCCGTCATAGCGTACTGCTCATACATGTACAGATGTGCAGGTTCATCATCGTCCGCATCTTTCCCTTTGACATCACCAGGATCAGTGGAAGATACCATTTTGTCGGTTCCCCCTTTTTGAGTAACATTTGCATTGATCTTGCCAGACGAGAGTGGATCTTTCACAGCTGAATCATCAACAGAGGCTGGTAAAAGCGAAGAGCTCTTCAAAGGCCCAGATGCCTGTTTCGCTTCCTCTTCTTCACCATCAATGAAGTAGCCGCCCCCAGCGCTTCCACCTTTGATTGACTTGTGAGCAAAATATCTATCGGGATCGAGAGCCCCAAGAATTCCCAGCGTTCTAATAACTTCTCGTCGGAGAGGCCATGGTGCTCGTTTAGTAGCAGGCAACATGCCAGCGGCTGTCGGTAGCAGTTGAGGATAATCGACATATGGTGTAATGACATATCCAGTACTTGACGCAATCTGCCCTAAAGTTTTCATACTTGTACGTTGCTTGTTAGAACTGGACTGATCCTGCATTGTTTCAAGCATGTGTGGAATTAGTCGATGAATCCAAGGATTCATCGACTGGCGAGTTACCCGAGAAAGTTCACCGAGTGCCTCCAGACTTGCAGAAGCCAACCGCGGAGGTACGCCTTGCAGAGGGAGCGCTTCGATGATGGAAGGAAGAAAAGGCTGAACTAATCTTTTTAGCGAGTCGCCCTGGAGAAAGACCACAAGTAGGCGAATCGCTGCCTCTCGACCACCACCAACATCACCACCAGAACGGAGCTCGAGGATGATATCTACTAATTCACACCGCAAGCCTGGAAGAATAGGAGCGGGGTTGATCAGGGCAAGGCGGCCTAGGAGGCGCAGCGCCGCTGCTCGGACGGCAAGGGATTCGTCCTGAATCAAAAGAAATAGTGGCGGTAGATGGTGCGCTTGACACAAATAGGGATCGTAACGCGAATCAAGAGAGCGGAGGATACTGTTCCGGACGGATGGTGACAAATCTGACACAGCAGTAGTCAAGAGCTGGCGCAATACCTCCTCAACAATTGCCGCCGACGGACTTCCGAGTCTCATTGGTTGGATAAGACCATTGCAGGATACCATCGGCTGCAAGCCAGAAAAAGAATTCGAATCCTTCTTACGAGTCATAGATGGAACGTCATGAAAATTCCTGTCGGTCTTTGGCAATAAAAGAAGGCAGCATGCTAACGACGCTTCCTTTCGAACTTCACATGATGGATGGGATAGATACGATGCGACAACATGACGCACAAACGGCAAAAGTGTCACACACGAACCAAAGGTGGGGATACCACGTCCCCTGCCAAACGAACCAAGAGTTCTTAGAGAAAGAACAAGTCTCTCCACCACCGATCGACTTCTTGATTTGTTGATAAAAATCCGGAGATCGCTTTCTTCGTCATTTTCATCCTCAATTGATCCCCTACTCGACTGGCGGTCTAATCTATGCTGGATGACACCAGGAGTTCCCGTGGTGTTACTGTCAACGGCAGATAAGGAAGACAAAGAGAGCATTGATTTTCTTGTCCACGTTGGTAATGATCGAAACCGAGTTCCGGCGGACCCTCTACTCGCTGGCCTACTATGTGTGCCGCCCAGATAGCTTTCTCGAGTATGAAGGAAGGGATCGCATATTTCATGTATGGAAGATGTGCCCGCGAGACACGAAGAAATTTCCTCTAGCAATCGATCCTCGATAAGGAGCTGGAATAAAAAAAGAAAGCGAGATTAGACGTCGATGAGATAAGAAGCAACGGAGAAAAATAGGTGTTGTGGATGGAAAATAGGTATACAAAGAGTAGCAGCGGAGGTCGACTACTTACCTTTTCCGATGGCAGCCGCGATGCGATTGCTCTCATACAAAGGATAAGATCTTTGGAAAGACCAGTTGCAAACATACACTGAAGCAAATCTCCAATGTAATGCCTGGCGTGCTCTCCCAAGGCCTCTACCAAATCAGCCCCGCAGTGTAGTGCTTCGCACCGCGTATCTGAGCTAACCCCCGCACTTCCTCGAGATGGCAGATCTGATACCTTCAACCCAGTCCTGACAAGCGCGAAGATTTCATCAAGTCTGGTGTAAATATCCCCATCGAGTGAATTATAGATGTACTCATTGGTCTCAAGAACCGCATTATTACCAATATGTTCATTCTCCTTTCGCCGAATCTGAATCGTCGTTCGTATTATTCCTTCTCGTTCCGGATCTTTCATGGCGAGAGCTACTTGCCCCATCGCGAAGTACGATGCCGGACGTAAATCTACTCCAACCTTTGGCGAGGTAGGGCTCGTCGCACTCTCGACAAGAAATTTTAATGATTGCTTTAGATATCGCCGACTGAAAGTCCCAGGAGAAAGTTGCGCCACACGAGGTATAAGCCTGATTGCTTCGAGGCGGATCAGCGCCTTGGGATGCTGTAACGATTCCAAGACAGCAGAAGACACCTCCTCGAGACGGGGTAACATGAATTTTGGACTATGGTCCAACATTTCACTGAGACAGAGAAGCGAAGCATGCTGCCCTGCCTCTTCCGTAATGTTGCCAATATCACTGCCATTTGAGGGTATGTTACTCAGTTTGAATCCATCCATCATGGAAGAAAACACTTGACACAAAAGACCAGTAGTAGATTTGGGCTGTCTCTCAATGATCACCTTGAGACAAGCCCCAAGTGCATCAGCCGCGCAGGCTCTCACGATAGGCTGAGGATCCAACAGAACTGGGAATATGTAATCAATGAAGTCATTGGAACCCCCATGCGCGCCATTGGATTGCGTCGTTTTAGTGTAAAACGCCGTTGGGGCATTTCTCGCCAGCTCTTTCAGGGTCAGAACCGCAGCAAGCCGTCGATCAGACCTGTCCGTTCTCAACCATTCGAGGGACCTTGTTATTTCAAACTCACCATAGTCTAGGTTGGCAGCACCAACAGCCATGCACCCTAGAGCCCCAGCGATAGCGGCCAAGAACTCATACTCGACATTGTTCGCTCTTAGTCCATTCGAAAGGTTATTTGCAAATTTGATTTGCTTCTTCTCTTCGTCCGCGGATGGAACATCTATGAGGGCATCGAGTGCAGCAACTCCGGCCAAGCGATTTATCGAGTCATTTGAGTGAACCAGAGCAAATATTGCGGTGAAGACTTCGGTCTCAACGGCAGCAAACTGCTCTAACGACATTTCGTGCGCGAGAACTCGGACAAAAGCTGCGAATTCAAGCGAAGCCTGTCGGTTAGCACGACTTCTTGCTTTGCAGGTGCCATAGTCTACCATTGGTGAAAAGCTGTTCTTCCCCTTCTTTGATGATCCACCATTCACTTCAGTGGCCATCGACTGCGTCGTAAGGCCTGGGGCGAGTGCTGGTTGTGATGGCGACAAGATCTGCGAAAGAAAGCTTCGAGAGGTTGGAAAGTTCCCTCGGCCATCCAGATCTACCGACGCCGGGGCAAGGTGCCGGAGATGCGGGGTCGATCGAAGAAGATTGTCTGCATGAGAAGAAGCAAATTTATACGACTTCTGTGCCGCAGCACGGTGACCAATGGTTCCGCTGATGCCTACATGAAGAGTGCGAAATCTACGAGATCTTTTGACGTCCAAGACAGGACTTGAAGATATTACAGGGGATTCAACGGAAGCTCCCTTTCCATCTCCATTACTCCTGTCGCCCTCGGCAGGGGGCGACTGAGGACGGTGAGCCTTCTTAAACGCGAACGAAGAAAGTCTCTTCCGTTCCCTCGTACTACCTGGAGGTGAATGCGATCCCTCATGCGGAGTAATCGCGGCAGAATTTCCCGGGGGGGGAACAAAAGTGAAAGTATGAGCGGTGGCAGCCCACCAATCTTCCCCATCCTCCGCTTCGTTCAACATTCTCCGGGCCATGTCCTCGACATCGACGCCACTGGCATACGGGAGGACACCAAATCCGGAAACGACGCCAGCTTGAGGTCCTGCCGCGTATGCATGCTTTCGTCGAAGCTCTGACAGTAGGCTTGTCAGCGGAGATTCGGCCGCCTTGCCGAAGGTCCCGGGACTGCGTTCATCGACCTCGACCTCGAGAGGAATGAAGTCCGCCATCGCTCTTTCATGGATCAATACCTGGTAATTTTCCTAGAGAGCGAAGGCAAATTCCGACAGAGTCGATTGATATCGTGTAGGCCAGCCTGCTTCGACACGTCCCAGAATTAGCCCAACTGACTCTCGGAAGATTTTATTTCTGGCTGCTGCTCGACGATCGACTGTCGACGACCCAGGAAAGTCTGAGTGTCAAAAAATTAGGCAAAATATAGGAGTACAAATCCGTCTCACTTTCACTTGGCTTTTGTTAGTAAGAGTGACAAGGTACTATCAGGTTTAGGTTTATCCCGGAACTTCTCCTAACGATCACGACGAAATCGAACAAAAAAAACGGCGACCTTTGTTCTAGACATTTGGGTCGACATTGCTCAGCTGACTTCACCAACTACACGTTGGCCCAATCAGCGAAGCAACGGAGACCAAATCCTAATAACCATTGTCGATTAAATGAATGGTCTACGAGCTCGTATTCACCAGTTTTCTTCTCTTTTCACTGTTAGATGTATTACGCTCGAAATATATATATATTACTTTATATTAATAAAGATCAAATAATAAATCCTACGAGCTCGTAGCTTGAACATATACCTAGGTACATGTATTAGCTAAGAACGATGAATAATAAATGCAACAACCTATAACTCATCTTCCTCCTCATGAAGCCCCCCCCTCGCTTCCAAGTCGAATCCCCCCCCCCCCCCATCTTCTAAGCCTTGTTTCAATGGAGACTGCTCCCTTCTGAGCTCATGTTTGGCCCGGCTCGAGAATCTTTGTTCAATTGAAACCTCAAATGCATCATGATGGATTGAGAGTAAGGCTGTTGCGACAGTATTGAACGAGGACGAGGTGCTGCCACTGTCTACCATCCTAATGTATAGGAAGTCCATTACTTCAGGAACAATCTCATCTCGGCTAAAACTACAGCCTGCATCACCAGGTGAAGATACCTCGAGGAGTGTCAACAGTAGCGACTGGATACCGGCAACCACTTGCGGAGGCAGTACATTTTTTTCATTTCCCATTTCTTTCCTTGATTCCTCGAATCCAACTACCAAACAGGAGAAAAGACCTTCGGAGAGTATATTGCCTTCTCCAGTGAACAGTGCCCATAAATGTTTTGGAATAGCAATTAGAGAAGCAACTGCTGAAACGACAATCTTCTCATTTAGCTCATTGGCCATACGAATGCAGCGTATCAGCTGCGTCAAAAGGGGCTTGAAGATTTCACGGGCAACAACAGTATTTCGCGTCGACGCGCATTGAATCAAAACGAATATTGTATGACAAGCCCCCCACGCATGCTTCTTTGCAAACGACCTGTGTTTCCAACTCAAATTTATGGTTTGACCTGCAGCAATATTCAGGGCCAAATCGAGCTTCTGCGCCAAGACGGAAAAAGTATCGATCAAGAGGCGATCGTCTCCATCCGGGAAATAAGGAATCATATTGAGAATATGGCCTATGGACCTGATGGCATTACCAACAACCTTGGCATTTTGATCACCAAGACAACGATATACTGCATGGCGGAGCTCTGGAAAGGAACTCTCCGCGAGTAGACAAGAGACTGGCGTATCACAGCTCTTAATCGACAGGAATAAGTTTCCTACGGCAAACAAAGCCATACCTCGCACGCTAGCACTCTTGTCTGCCAGAGCAATGAGCATGACATGAGCCACATCTCGAACAACCGTACTTATCCCCTTCGCGTCCATGATTATTCCGCATGATTTGGTGCACATATTTCCTATTGCTTTGCATGCCTCACTCCTAACAGCTGCCACCTTCTCCCCTCTGAACATTTGATCATCGCCTGGCTCTATGCACATGCCAAGTAGAGAAGCGACATGCGCATTCCCTTCAGGGCCGCGAGAAGATGAGTGGAGGAGAACTTTCCAGTCAGAATGAAGGAAAAGACCATACAAAGCTGCCGACGAGACCCGGACATTCGCTTTCTTGTCGTTGATCGTTTCGAGTATGTAAGGACAAAAGTCTTCAGAGACGAATACCGACTGGCTCAGAGCAAATCCATTTCTTCCCCGCAAGTAGTTTTGCATAAATTCAAGCCCAGCACAACGGAGTTTGGCATCTTTAGAACGCAAAAGGCTTCGCACGAGCTCGGCAATGCGATCATCGACCCACCCGCTATCGTTTAAAACCCACGGAGTCATTCGCAGTACAAGCATAACAAAGTTATGAATTTCGTCTCTTGTTGACGGCGAAAGGGACGCACTACGCTCAGGGAGTATCAAATGTATCAATTGCGACAAAAAAGCATGGGTTTCTTTCTCATTCATCCAGAGTTTGGTTGGTCTCGTAAGCGCGAGTAGCTCTCCTTTCGGCGTTATTGTTCCACCCATACCCCTCACATAAACAGAAAAGATTGCTCTTCCAAGATTCATACTAGTACTATGAGTACTTGTCGACTGCTTCAAAACTAGATTTTGCAGCACTATTCCCAGTTCTGAGAGTGCGACGGCAAATTCCGAGGCCATCTCACCATCGACTGCAAAAGGTTCAGTTCTTATCATGCTTTCCATGAGAGAACAGAGTTCAATAATGAATGCATCAGAAGATGATTTAATATTCCGCAAGTTTGACACCAAGGTGCCTACAATGCTTTTCAGAGCCCCTGACAAGCGGCTAGTCAACTCTCCACTTATAGGAAAGCGGCGATGAGACTTTCTACTCTCACGAGACGAGTACGCCCTGAACCAAGCTCTCAATGGTATTGCCGAAAGCAACGTCTTTATTGCAGAGAGTGTGGCAATTTTTACTCCCTCAGTTTGAGCACACCTATCACCTCCAGGTTGAAGAAAAGACAAGAGCAGGCAGGTTGTTCTTTGAGGGCCCGCTTTCATAATGCCCAGCGAATTGGCTAGGACTAATGGTTCCTTCTCCAGAAACAGAGCCCAGTGCGCAGCAGTTGCTTCAGGATAAGCTCGAGCTACTGATGAAAGAAGAAGAAGAATCGTACGTGGACTCAATCCCCTCTCTGTATGTGGCACATCAAAGCCCTTATGACGGAGGAGGGTCCGAATTTTTCTAGCAACAGACGGAACATCAAGCACATTGGGATCGCTTTTTTGATCGCTTGACTTTCCAACCTTTTTACCACGGTTGACAGCACAGATGGCATCAAGAGCGACGGTAAGGCAACGGCAGGCACTTTCTAGGATGCCATGCATTGTTTGAATGTGCTCATCTTCACTGAGTAAAATATTCGTTAATGATTCCACCAATCTTCTCTTGAGCGGATTCTCCATCTGCAGTTCATTTCCTTCTGTTGTTACATCGAGAACTAGTGGTGCAAGGATTGCTGATATGTTTTGCTTGTGAGCAAGGAAACTAATCATACATCCTAATGCGCTGCACAGACTCCTCCCAAATTCTTCTCTGTGTAGGGTCAAGCAAAATGTTCGTGCGCCTTCAGCCGTGATGTCTTCTGGAATAGAAGGTCTTTCCAGAATTGGTAGAAGCAAACCTCGCACGATATTGTCCGCCATTTCTTCTGCCTTCAATGATTCTCCAAAATTACTGATAATGCGACTAAGGCAGTCTATGAGGTTTGAAGTTGAAGAGGTACCCCTTTGGCAGGCTACGCCTGTATTCAAGAACGTTATCCTTCTCACCAATATGCTGACACTTGCATTCAATGCCTCGCCATCGAAACCATAGTCTTTCTCTTGACTATGCGAGATCATTCTTAGTATGGCTTCCACAGCAACACGCTCCACATCAACGTCTGAAAACTCTACGCATAGAAAAAAGATCGAGGCTATCTCTCGAACTTGCTTGGAATCTTTGTACAGCCATTCCGAATCAACAAACTCCGACAAAGTCAAGACTCCAGTGCTCAGCTGCTCAGTCATCAAGCTGCAACGAGACTCTTCCATATGATCGGGCATCATCTTTTCAATAATACCTCGCATGTATTTCAGATGTCTATCAATGCGACCTTTCATCTCAACGACTTTGGTGTGGGTGGGCTCGTGAGACCTATGGCCCGCGGCGATTCTACCGCTTTCCATGGCGTCGGAACCAGATTTACTCATTGGTTGATAAGAATGGACATTTATACTGCTACCTCCCACGGAATTGGACTGGAGTCGACTTCGTAGCTCTCCTCCCTGTCGCCGATCTTCGCGAATACCAACCGGCCGACGCCAAGTGGCCGATCGGAAGGTCCGGCCAGCTGCAGCATTCTCGTTTCCTAATTTATCCCATCGACTCATTACTGCAATACCAACAGAAGTGCTAGGTCAAGAAAAGGGAAAGCGCGCCACAACGGTTGGCTGCTCTTTGACCTCTCCTTAAGGATACGCCAACAGAACAGCAAAGACGGCTCCTGACACGGACTCGTCGCCTACTACCTTCAAGTCGAGTGATTGAGACACAGGTATAATGGTAGTCTGACGACGTCGGAAAGAATCTAACAGCGTTGCTGAGTCATTGAAGGGTCGAGCCAGTCAATGCTGCCCGTCCGAGTTGGGCGCCGACAGGTCTGGGATGCATAGAGGACCGAGGATAGAGAAGGTAGGTGTAGAGAGGCAAAATTGAATTTGCCCGAACTTTTCAATTGACCTTTTCGGAAATTTGGAACCTCGTACTACTAGAGTACTAATAGTGAACTCTAATAGACAACATTATTACTCCACTGTAGTATTATTTTTTTGTCAATCAATAATACTAGCTACGCTCGTAGTACTCTAGCTCTAGTACTACTAGAGTGCGACTCGTGGTATGCATAATATTATGCATACTACGAGCTCGTAGAGTAGTAATATTACTGAGTACATACTTACATACTCTAGCTAGAGTACATGTATGTGTACATGCATGCATGTATTAATACTACGAGCTCGTAGCTAGGAGCTGCTAGCTAGTAAGGATACTGCTTCAGGAATTCCTACTATCCATAATATGCATACTACGAGCTCGTACTAAAGTAGTATGCATATTATCATATTATCATTATGTTTCAGGAATTCACGAGTAGTATATACAAAAATGCACAATTTTTTAGCTTGGAATTATGAACTTTGTTTCTCATGCCATCACCATTTTGTGATTCAAGAACAGCCTGCTAACAGGATAAATACGCGTTTACATGTTAATAAAGGATTCTCAGCTTCCAATCTGACAATACATTTACGCCTGGCTTCTTCAGGACGGCGACGTTCGCTGTAGCGTCAAATTCAAAATCTATCGAAGCGGACCCAACGAGCTGAATCTGCTTTGGCCTCTTCTTCACTCCCATAACCACGATTCTTTCTAACATTCGTTCACCAACGGCTTGATCAGCCCATCCAGCGCCTAGAATGACTTTATTATAAATGAAACTGTCACCTCCTTCGAAACTGGCCACAAACTTAGCAATGCCAAAGGAGGCATTTCTCTCGTGCTCGAATGTCTCCTCGTCGTCCATGTACAGAATGCCTTCCGCTGCCTGATCACTATCCAGGGCAACGTAGAGGGTGTAAGGATCAGATTTCATTAGACGAGAGCTTCGCCTCAATCGCAGTTTCCGCGGAATCACCGATCCTCCTCTCTGATAAACAGGAATCTTATCGATATTGCTTGCTACTTTCATGGAGACGACTCCATCTGCTTTCCCTTGAGCAGAGATTACCTGCAATGTGTCAACATCATACCAGGTATCGGACGAGGGGAAAAGAATTGAGGTCTCTGTCACACCGGGTGCGGCTATTGGCTTGACAAGCAAGTCTGAGCCAATCAAATATTGGTCGTCGACGGGGAACAGCTCTTCGGTCCTTGGATATTGCATCCACATGGTTCTCATGACGGGCATTCCCGTTTGCCACGCATCATAGAAGACGGTATACCAGAACGGTAGGAGGGCATAACGAGCGATCGCAGCCTTTCGCAGCCTGATCATGGTCTCCTCGCCAAACATCCAGGGCTCCCTCCTCTTGGAATCGTGATGCGCGTGGCCGCGGAAAAAGGGCTGGTAGGAGCCAGCCTGCATCCAGCGGGTCATCAGCTCAGCGTCGGGATCACCGAAGAAGCCGCCCACGTCGGCGCCGACAAAGGATAGTGCGCCGACGTTGAGGCTGAGGAGCATAGGTGCCGCCGCCGCCAGGTGGGACCACTCAGCCTTGTTGTCTCCCGTCCAGATAGCGCCGTACTTCTGACTGCCGGCGAAAAACGAACGACTAAGGACGAAGGGCCGGACGTTACCGCCGGCGTTGCGCCGGACGAGGCCGGAGGCCGTCGCGCCCTGGAACAGGAGGCCGTACAGATTGTGCCACTCCCTGTGCTCCACACCGGCCAAATTCCGCAGATCCTTCTGCATGCTTACCTCCGGCCCGTTGAAGACAGAGGGCTCGTTCATGTCGTTCCAGGTGAACAGCGAGGGCGTCGAGCCGGCATAGCGGTCGTAGGCGAATTGGTCCGCCCACCAAGATCGGACGTGCTCGGACGTGAAGTCGAGGTACGATGAGGATCCGGGCCAGCACCAGCCGTCGTAGTCCTTGGATCCGATCCTGTCCTTGACATACAGTCCCTTGGCCGTGGCCTCCTTGTGGATGTAGTAATTATCGTCTCGCTTGATGTGTGGGTCGACGATGGTAACCATTCTCCTCCCCTGGTCGCTGAGGGTCTTCTGCATCTCGACGGGGTGGGGGAATGTGTTGGAGTCCCATGTGAAGTAGCGCTTCCCATCCGTGTGCTCAATGTCGAGCCAAAGGACATCGTAGGGATAGTCCAGCTCCTCGAATTTGGCGTGGACAGCGTAGACGTCTGCCTCATCGCGGTAGTTCCAGCGGCACTGATGGTAGCCCAGGCTGAATATAGGAGGGACGGGCGCCCGTCCGGTGAGGCGCCCGTACTGCGCGTAGACGGAGGCTGGGTCCGGTCCCGGGAGGAGGAACAGGTCCATGACGCCAGACTCTGACATGAAGTGCGTCGCCGCTCCCTTTCTCTGCCTCTGGCCGGGGTCCGGGCTGTCCTCAGCGTCGTACACGTCGACGAAGGTCTCAGAGGGGTTGAACCAGAACGCGCCCACGGTCCCCCCTGAGAGGCTCTGGCTGACGACGAGGGGGACCTCCCCGTAAAGGGCCATGGTCTCGTCCAGCTCGTACTCGAAAACGTCGAGGTTGTACAGCCTATACGGTTCGGAGTACCTGCCCCCCTCCCCTTTCGTCGCTTGGAGGAGGGTGGAGGAGGCGTGCTCCGGCAGCCCGTACAGGTGGGACGATCCCGGGAAGGCAACGTCCATCCCCACCGACATCGGACCGTACGGCTTGGAGTCCTTGTGATCCCCGAAGCTCTCCTCCCACATGCCGTCGGTGTCGAGGGCGTCCCCGCCATTGTCCGAGAGCAGCCTCCTCCCGCTGCCGGCTTCGGCGTCGGCGTCCGCATCCGCCGGGCGCTCCTCGCGGGACCCGTCGGCGTAGATGGCTAGACCGTCCTCCCAGTATCCCACCACCTCCTTCCCGCCGTGCTTGCCGTCCGGATCGGAACGCCCGTCTTCCTCCTCCCCCCCCTCCTCCCCCTCTTCTTCGTCGTCGCCGGAGGGGGGAAGGTCGTCGTCGTCGCCACCGACAACGAAGACGTCCGAGTTGGAGTCAGAGGCGGCGCCGCCCGAGGAGGTCCCGTCCCTAGACCGCCGGACCTCGAAGTGCGCCAGGCCCCTCCCCCCGACCGAGACGACCGGACCGTCCCCGAACGACGAAGAGGAGGCGTCGACTCGGAAGAGGTGCAGCTCGAACGGGTCCGGGAGGAGCAGCAAGACGTGGGAGCCGCCGCCGTACCGGACCGCCGCGCACCCGTCGCAGGGGGGCGGGGCCGCGGCCGCCCCGGGGGCCGGGGGGCGCACCGAGGCCAGGAGCCGGCCCAGCAGCTCCGCGTCCGCGTCCGAGTCCGAGTCCGCCGATACGACGCGGGCATCTGCGGCCGGGACCATCTCCTCCACGGTCAGGACGAGCTCGTCGGCCGTCCACCGGGGGACGGAGCCGCCCCCGTACCGCTCCGTCACGCGGAGGCGGGCGACCCCGTCGGCCTGCAGGTGGACCGAAAGGTCGAGCACCTCCCCCCCCCCCGTCGACGTCGTGGGGGAGGCGTTGACCAGAGCCGCTGTGAGGGTGGCCGGCGGGCCGCGGAAATGCGGATCCGCCTCGCCTTCCGCCGCCGCGCCGTCGCCGCCGAGGACGCGGGTGACGAGGGATCCCCAGAGGCCGTCGGCCTGCGGCCGCTGCTTCTCCGTCCCCTGGTCCTGCCCTCCCCCCCCGGCCCCGGCCCCGGCCCCGGCCTCCGCCCCCTCCTCGGCGGCCGGGCCGTGGAAGGTCCAGCCCTCCATCCTGTAGCGGTAGAGGGATCCGGACCTGCCGGACCTGTGCCGCCGGCAGAAGCTGGTCTGCTGGCAGGTCCGAAACTTGGACCGGTCGACGGCGAAGGCCACGCCGCATCCCACCCAGAGGAGGACGAGGCAGAGGGGGAGCCTCGCCGGGCCACGGAGGCCCGGGGTCGCCATGGCCGTGGGGGGCGAGTCCGACGCGAGAGGGGCTCGGGATTAGGTTTTGGTTTGCGCGGGGGTGGGGATGCGCTTTGTGGGAGCAGGGAGCAGGGAGCAGGGAGCAGGGAGCAGGGAGCAGGGAGCAGGGAGCAGGGAGCAGGGACCAGGGAGCGGTCGCCTGTCGCCTGTCGCCG
>Ga0315315_10002724_pt1 | contig 16154 bp, 15 predicted proteins | sample M140m3416metaG_FD_203699 | JGI IMG/M metagenome (GOLD analysis project Ga0315315, IMG submission 203699) | Ammonia-oxidizing marine archaeal communities from Monterey Bay, California, United States - M1 40m 3416 | ecosystem: Environmental > Aquatic > Marine > Intertidal zone | place: USA... | reverse complement strand
CGCCAAACTTCTAGCGCGCCCGGACGAGCGCGAATCAAACCAAATAACAAAAACAAAAAAAAAAATGCTAACGACCAAGAAAAATTAAATCGTATAATTGAAAATCTTGTATTGAAAAACGCTAAAAAATACAATAATAAATATGCGTTTATGCCAGGAGGTGGGAGACTTTATGCCAATTGGCAACACGTCAATGAGCAAGGCAAGATATGGCATATACCATATCAAAATGGATTGCATACATGGAATCAAATCAAAGCAAAAATAGACAAGAAACTTACAAGTGCTTACGCTAAAGAAAACGCTCAAAAACAGGCAAAAAATTTCAACAGAAATTTTACAGGAAATTTAGCAAAGGCTAGAAACATGTTGAAAAATTCTAAAAGTAAATTATAGTAATATATCTTGTAAATCAATAATAATACTACAACATGTTGTGAATTTTATGGAATATTGATATTCCACGCAAGGGTAAACCTCTTACTTCTGAGTTATTTTTTTTTATTAGGCGATATGGAAAATCGTAGGTTCTGATTGTGTGCAAATTTATGTTGAGTTAAAACAAAATGGAGTGGTCAGCTATAGAGAGCGCCTACGCAATCAAACCAGATGATCGGACGCGAGATGAGGTGTTGACTGAGCAAGCATCCGAGCGTAGCTTGAATGAGTCTTCCGCCAATTTTGTAAGTGATGTGGTTGCAGACCTTGAGGCAGTGTTTACGCACAGTAAGACTGTTGGTGAGTTTTTGTCGTCACTTTTTTCTGTTTTGACGAAAGGTGATCGAGGAATAATTTTTGGTACATTGATGATAATAATCTCCTTGTTAATGCTTACTTTACAAGACAGTACAAAGGATACAAAAGTAGACGCTTAATTCTGACTTAAAAAATAATTCGGTTGAGTTAATAGAGTTCGCTATGGCGACATATAAATACTGCTCAGGAATACTACCATATTGCTACTACAACAATTCTTTATACTTTTTGTTGGGGAAGTCTAAAAGGAACAACAGACTGATAACCTTTTCAGGTAAAAATGACGACCTTGAGGATGACCCTCGTGAGACTGCTGCACGAGAAGGGTACGAAGAAACATTAGGGTGTATATTGGACAAATCCTCTATATTCGACAAGGTGAAGAATTGTGATATAATTTTGGTATCTAAGACGCCACGTGGTATGCCTTGTTACACTTATGTTATAGAAATACCATTCCGAAAGCATTATTGCGTGAGTTTTGGCAAGACTCGTGATTTTCTTTATTGCATGGGTATAAACAAGATGTATCATCTTCAAGAAATGACAGACATCAAATGGCTTTGTGCCAATACAATGTTCACGAAGTTAAGAAAAGGATGGGAAAGAAACGGTATACTGAAGGATAAAGAAGAGTGGGATAAGCTTTTGAGCTTAGTAAAGATACAAAGTGATAGACAACAACAGTGGAGGAAAGCCTTAGATGAAAGTGATATTGAAGATGATGAGTATATTAGTTCAATTATGGATCAAATGAGCTTACAGTCTGACCCTCAGACGCAATTATTCCAAAGAACGAGTTGAATGGTTCTATTTCATTTACTTCGATTTGTGCGCTGGGAACATCAGGTTTAAATTTTTTCAATCCGTCTTTGAATTTAGCTTCTTGAAATGTACTAGAACTAAGCAACATATCCTTTGTTGGTTGTGAGAATGCAGCAGGTCCCTTATATTTTTGTGATTTGAGAATTTTTTCAACTTCAGATCCGTTTGATTTGATAATTTTAGGCATTAAGCCATTATCTATGTATTGAACTGGTATGTACATTTGCTGTAAAGCTTTCATTTGTTCTTGTATTTCAATATCGATTGGTGGTGTTACATATGGTTCTTTTCCTATTACAACAGCATTTACATTTTCTTTATTTTTGTCCACTCCTCTTTCTACACCAATGAATTTGTAGAATAATACAATTATCATAATAAATGCGATAGAAAGTGATACTATGAGTAACATTTATTGTAAGTAAATATCTTTTTTATGAAACTTATTTGAATCCAGTCAATTTAATGATTTTGTTCCCTGCTACGAATTGTTGTACTTCGTCATCAACTGGAAACTTGTAGTAAAATCTGTGAACTTTGTTCCATTGTATCGAAAAGTTAGCTACCTTCGAATTCCGCACTGCACTTTTTGCTCTGAAATACACTGGTTGTTTTCCCTTCAAGTCTTCCTTCGAGTTTTTGTGAAATCGATGGTCGTCCGTGTCAGACCACCCGGAGTACAGATACCAACCTCCTCCAAGGGGCTTCTCTGATCCATCTTGTTCTATCATTGTGTACCTGAAGTAAGGTTTTTGATTGGGTATCCTACTTCCTGTCTTTGGATCAACTTTATTAGCTTTTTCATCGATCGCTTTGATCTTATTTTGTATGGTTACTATTTGTTCCGGCGTGCTTTGGTCGGTGATTCCAACACGAAAGAAGATGAATCCTTCTGAAAGATTTTTTTCGTGCCAACTTTCCAAATCAGGACGTACATTTGATGTGTTCCAGGTTCCAGTCTGGGGGGGGGTTGGATTCTTAGTAGACTTAGCCTTTCTTTGCATTTATACTTAGGTCACACACTTTTTTTAATACCGTAAGTGCGCTTAAAAGGATCATGTTAATATGGGCTAATATTGAAGGAATGTCTTCAAAATCAAATGCTGCGCTTGTGCCAAGCTCTACTGCCGGCTCTGGTGGAGAGTTTAAGATTACATTCTACTCTACAAGCCCTAAGGACGAGAGCAAATCAAAGTATCCCATGCAAACTAAGACCTCATATACAGTACCTGACGGTGGAGCTGGAGAGACTGAGATTAATTTTGGAAAGTCCATTTCCGCGAGCTCTCGTCCTAGGACACAGGTCCTTGGCTTTCGACCAGAGGGGGGGCGAAAAGAGTGCAAAAGAGAATCTAAGAAGCGTATCGCACCAGGGGCATCATTGACGTCATTGGATACAGTGGATACAGTGGATACAGTGGATACAGTGGATACAGCACCTTCCGAAATTGCAAGATCACGCAGTGGGAGGATTACCAAAAAACCTCAAAGATATGAACCAGTGGAGACCGTGACCGATGATTTTGATGATGAAGACTATGATACGGATGATTCGTTTGAGAATAAATCTTAAAAATAAACTCAATGTGTAAGTAAATATGTCATTGATAAAATACTACAACCTGTTGATGTTTCAAGTGTCTTCGACTACTCTGGAGGTTATAGGAGAAGACGCTAGTATAACAGATTTCTCATCAAATCAGGCTCAGAATGGAATGACCGTTACAGAGGAAACTACTTATCAGAATCTCCTGGCAAATGTGACTGATCTAACTTTTACCATAAAGACTGTATCCAAGTTGCCTCCCGGCACATTGTTTACGAGTTTAGTAACCTTAGATTTCAACGGCTGTACAAACATAACTCAGATCCCCACTACCTATCCGATGACACTTCAGGCGATCAAGGCTTCCAGCACTAAGCTTTCATCCATACCATCTGTGTATTCCAATTTGCTTATGTTGGATGTATCGAATTGTAAGAGAATCTCTAGCGTGAGTATCCCGAGTCTCCAGACTCTTATCATGTCACACAGTGCAATCACAGAGATTGCTCAGCTTACAAATCTTGTGAGGCTGCTAGCCTTGAATACAAAGATCGTCTCCATCCCTCAGGCAGCGAACCTGGTGATTTTAATGTGGTCGGGAATATCTAATTCGACTTTAACAGTAGATGCTTCCAACTCATCTATTGTTCAGATACTTACACCCGGACCGGAAGCAAACATTTCATCCTCTAACGGTCTCATCACATCTCTGATGCTTTAATGATCTTTGTGACTAAACTCCAAGATTTTCCTTTTTCATTTGCACCCATTCCTCAGGACTTATTTCTAGTATTGAATCATCAATTACTTCCAATCTGCTTTCTAATTTAGCCAATGATTCTCTTGTTACTGGATCGGAATCATTTTTCCAGTATTGTTTGCACACATTGCTACAGTCGTCATTTTTGTGGTAGTTTACGCAATATCTTTGTTTTGCAGAAGCTTTGTCGTCCAAAATAGCTTTTAGTGCTGCTTTATGAAACAATTTATGTGAATTGCATCTTGTTTTTTTCATTTGTTCTATTTGTGATGCATTGTAGGTACTTCCAAACCCATTCATTCTTATAGGATCAGGTGGACTGATACAGTAAGAGAATTCGCATTTGTTTCTTTTTGATGCAACACATAGTGGATTTTTTGAATCCTGTTTATTACATAAACTATTTATGTTATCATCTTCCAGTTTTGCAACAACATTTTCAAATTCGGTTGCAATTTTCTGGAAGGTTTTACCGGTGAAGAAGTCTTCAAAACTGTATCCCATAGATACGAAGAAATGTGAGTTTTGGTTCCATATATCTTCCCAGAAATTGCCCGTCGGTGTATAACAGGTACCATATTCGTATTCTCCACTTGCAGACTTGAGGCCGGTGCCGTACGCCTCGCATGGGAGTGTGCCCCTGCCCAGACTCCATCCTGTAATTATGGCAACCAGGGTTAAAATAGGAAGGATCATTGCCACTATCTGATTTCTACCCTTCAGGCTCGGGACAAGTGATAGACCAATGATTCCACAACTGATCAAAATTGGGAGAGAAGAAGCTGTAGTCACAAACACTATGCCGAACAGAAGAATACTTGCCACTACCATTGCTCTCCTCTCTGCACCTGTCGTGAACACTGCTCTTTCCATTGCAAGTGCAAAGAAGACGCATACTACAAACAAACAGGTGAATACATTAGGATCCATCGCTGTGGGTTCCGAGCCGGTCAACCCTTCTCCACCCAAACCCATGCCCCTGTTGGAAATACCATTGTTGTTCACTATTCCAATCAAAATAGCGCTCAAGAAAGCAATGAGGAATACCATGAGTTCTGATTTGACTCCCTTGGACACACCAACAACAGGAATCAAGAAGATACCAAGATAAAATATGATTCTCCACAAGATATTTACGTACTCGCTGTTTGTGTTCGAAATGATGAATGGAAGCACCTCTGGCCACATAGGGTTTGTGTCTTTCTCAATGACAAAACTGTTGAAACCTTTTGGTGGGCTTATAGAGTTTGTTCCAGGTGCGAATTCATGGCGAAGTCCTTCGAATGTAGTAGTTGGTTTGTAATACTTTGAACCAGATATGACATAGGTGAGATCGTGGACTGGTTCTTGTACGTTGAACGTGCTCCACTCCTCTGCAGTGAAAACAGTCTTTCTAGACAAGGCCTGTGAAAGGGCAGCATTCACGAGTTTAGATGGACGAGGTGACTCGGGTGGTGACTCGGGTGGTGACTCGGGTGGTGACTCGGGTGGTGACTCGGGTGGTGACTCGGGTGGTGACTCGGGTGGTGACGTGGGTGGTGACGTGGGTGGTGACGTGGGCGGTGACGTGGGTGGTGACGTGGGCGGTGACGCGGGCGGTGGTGATGCGGGCGGTGACGCGGTGTTCTCAGGGTTTGGAATCTCTATCCAACTCAAGCCCTGTGCCACTGTGATGCTCTCAAACCCAAACACTTTATATCCGGAACCAACAACTACAATACGGTCGAATTTGTAATTTTTCCACACGTGTACCGGGTATTCGGGTTTTGGTTGACTACCATCCCTTACGGAGTCTCCTTCTTCATTGTCTATCCAGGCTTCAAAGTCGGAATCGAGATTGCCTTGTGCATTTACCTTTTCAAATTCCAGTCCTTTGATACCTAAGCTTTCTTTTTTAATCCGAAGGTGAAATGGCATTTCTTTTGGTGTTTGAGTGTCTCGATTGATAGCATTACTGGCTGGGTATAGTCTCACTTGACATCTTTGTAATACACTTATAGCACTCGCATTTTTATCCACTTTTATTAGGCATGGGTTTCGATCAGGTTGATCAGGTTGATCAGGTTGATCAATAACAGTATCACTGCAGTTTTCAGTAAATTTCAAACCATTATGTTTCAAATCCCATACAATCTTTCCACTATTCTGTCCAACATTCTCGTGAAGCATCACTTGACAATGGTTATTTTTATCTAGCATTTTCACACTTTGAACCTGCCTTGTAGAGAATTGACAATCAATATCAGGGCTCACAATAGATCCATCACCACAGTTTTTCGAATTGTATAGCATGGCTGTTCCTTGATCAAACGTCGCTTGAACGGCACATACGTCAGAAGGCGCCTGATCTGGCACGCCATTATATTGATAGAGTGTGAGGAATGGAATGACACACATAATTGCGAGGGGATAGAAAACTCCTTTTCCGAATACAAATTGTGCAGTGATGAGAGAAATGAAAGCTACCAATAGGGTAGAAGAGGCAGTGTACAGGTTGATCATGTTAGCATTGTAATTACTTCCTGATTCAGTTGCATAATTAGAAAACGATTGAGAAAAGTTATTTAACGAGAAGAATACAGACAAAATTATAATCACGTATACGGATAATTTATTATCGGACATATGCGGATAATCATTATTGAATATGGAGTCGAATTTTGGAAATGTCAACAATCCAAGTGTAATAGAAATTATGATCACAAATATCAATCTAACAGTTCTGGGTATGTCAAAATAGTTATTACTAAAGAATGTGGTGCAAATGATGAACAAAGACAATATCAGTAGTCTTACTGAACCAGTATTGAATATTTTTGCAATGTAAGACTTAGAAGCCTCTTGGCCGGTAGCCGGAAGCACTGATTCTTCATCGAATGGAAGCGCTAGAAAAACTAGCAGGGCAACTAGTGCGGGAACATACCAGGGGCTTTCGCGCTCAGTGGCGTAAGTGGGGTTGGTGGATGTACCCGTGGAAAGCTGGACAATCAAATGACATAACAAAAACACATTGTAAAGAACGGAAAACAATGCTGACAATGTTTTTACGAGTTTTGCATCCCACTGCTTCGCTTCCTTTAGATACCTTGAATTCACCATAAAAGAAACAATGACAGGAACCGCAAAAGTAATGGCGAGCGAAACCACAGCAGACACCCAAAAATATTCCGTCCCCTTGGCAGTAATAGAAAACCCAGTAGAAACATATAAAAACATGAACATCTGAAAAATAGCTATCAACGAGAACAAATTGAAGTATAATTTACGGTACCGCGGAGTAGCCGCAGCCCCACCCCCAACTCCAGCTTCAGCTCCAGGTCCATCACCACTCAATTCTTTAATAATTGAAGGTCGAAGGAAAGCAATTGCTGCGAATAAAGACGTAATGGAAGCATTCAATAAGAATCTTCTTTCAGGTCCAGAGTTCGACTCGGACTCGTAGTATATGCTTTGATTATTGATATTGCGACATGCTTCAGCGCTTGCAGTGCTGCTGCTGGAGGTAGTTGTTTCGGGTTCAGTAGTTGTTTCGGGAAGCGGTTCAATATCCGCCGCAGTGGGAATTTTGTCGTATGTGCTGCAAGTGATTGTAGTTCTCTTCGATCTTTGATGTGGTGTTAGATACACGGATTGATTGCCTAGTGTCAATTCTACATATGAATTTTCCGTTTCGAATACTTGCTTCATGTTTTGAATGACCGCAGCCTCAGTTGGATTATCATAGCCCGCTGATGGCGCACTCATACCGTGTAGAGGAATGGGATCATCATCCGTCATAGTTTGAGTATACAAGATCGGGGGTGTGTCTGTAAGCAAACTATGATGACGTATAATCACAGAATTTACATTTGTGTCGTCCAGTGATGCATTCAATGGAATAGTTGATACTCTTTGTAGTATGGTGTGGTTACCAACATTGAATGGGATGTAATATACTTCCTTTTGATGCCATTTTCCGGCATACATTGGTGTGGTCCATTTTATATTTATGACGTCATTATGAGATACAAGGCCATTATTTGCATCTAATTTTGCAATAAGTGTATCATCAACAAGTTGTGTATGTTCTTGCGGTATTGGTGTGGATTCCCACTCTACAAGTGAGTATGCTTTCACGTATGTATTATCAGTCAGACTTGTATTAGATAGGCGTATTTGAAACGGTGTAGTGTAAAATGTGTACAAAACAGCATTCATTTCACCTGAAATGTCTTTCCAATTGGGTTTGTTTTCAAGAAAAGACCATGAGGTGTTGTTTGTTGGTAAATACTTTATGCTGAAGGCTTTGTGATCATGTTTATGCATTTGATTTCTACATCTTGAAGTTTGACTTTTATTACATGTAGTAACTGTGTTTGCCGTGCAATCCTGTTCGATTGAAGATGTCTCAGATTTAGACGATGAAATATAGGAATCTTTGAAATTTACTTTCTTACACTGGTGCAAAGACTTGTTTTTAGATGTTGCTGCGAAGATTAGGAATATCAAACAGAATAGAGTGAAAACTGATATAGCGATATAGGATATAGAGTTTGAAATTTGGGGGCTGTACATGGATCCAATAATTGAAAAATATCCCAAACATAGTGAAACAAGTAAGAGAGATGCACTGTCATGTTTTTGTCCTGATATGCTCTGTGTATCAACGTCAGTTGTTAGGGGTGTTGCACAGGTATTATCGTCTGCAGATGCAGATGGCATAACGACTGCAGCTATTACCCACGCAACAAATGATAGCACGACATTCATGCTGATACCATCACTAAGTGGAGAAGTTTTAGTCATATCGAGAATACTTTTGAAAATGTAAACAACCCAGGCGGCCATCAAAGTAAAGAAGTAGACCATAGTCCATTGAGATCTGTTACCTAGTGTACAAAACGAACACAATTGACTATTTTGAGTATGCAATTTAGGCTCAGCAGCCATTTATTATAATAAGAGAATAAATTACACAATGTGGGTGCGCTTAATTCTACATCCATAAGTTCTGGAATATCATTATAATGAGTGATATTGCAGAACTTATGGCAAGTAACGATCCAATGGCAACACCTGTCATGTCGCTTGGACCGGCACCTCCTCCTCCTATGAATACGTCTCCCCCACCAGGGGTGAACAACACTGCTACTATGCACGAGAAACAAATTGAACAAATGTCACCATTGTCGGGTATAATTCCAGACACTGCCAAGACTAAGTCTTCCAAAACAAAACTCACCTCAGATCAGAAAACAGCAGTGGTTGTTGCTATATGTACATTCCTTGTATTGTTACCAAATGTTCAACAACTACTCACACAGCAGCTTCCAGTTCTTACAACTAACAGCACTTTACATTTGGTAACAAACTCAACCTTAGTTGCATTAGTTTTCATGTACATGAAGGATCATATCGGAGAGTTGCTTTAGATTTCAAATTGGTAGCTTGAATACACAGAAAGTGCTACAATTATAGCTACAATTATGCTGCTCGTCAATGGCACCTGCGCATGGTGTACAAACATGTGCATCAATTGTTCTTTGAAAGAAAGATTATGGGCTCCATTTGGTGGCTTTATTTCGTTTTTAGTAGCAAAAGGTTTTAGCATGTAGGGCAACACAAGATTGATTATTACTGCAACCATCACTGCTTTCTTTATTTGTTTTTCTTGACATTCGCACTTCGAAGCGCCTGTTTTGGGACACGTCATATATTAATTGCAATATATTTTTTTGCATCATATCGGAGAATTGCTCTGATTTTTTTTACCTTGAAAGAAGTAATGCTATACGATCTCTTTACATACTACTTTGGAGACTATGGAGAAGATGAAACACAGCCTACAGAACTCCCTGAAACACAACCTACAAAACGTCCTCCGGCGCCAAGGGCTGATCATCATATCGGAACAGAAAAGTTCCGTTACAAGGTAGCACACACGGACATCCAGCGGAGACGAGCGATCAAAGCAGGTATCGAGGAGCTCAAACGGCTTTTCATGCTGACAACGGACGATGAGAAAAAAGCGCTAGCTATGGCCATCGAAGCTAAAAGGAAAAGATTAATACTTATAAGGACCCTCCAGAGGAGTAAGCCATCATGTCATACGCTACACAGTGATGTACTGTGGTTGTACTACCATTACAAACTCGACACATCCGGGTTAGCTTTCGCATGCACGCGCCAGTGAACCAGCGATGCGGTATGTACAGGATCAGAGAGCATCCTTCAACTTGAGGACCGCCTGCTCCATGGTGCCAGCCACGAACCCGTAGAAGACGCGGCTATTGTCACCACACCAAGAATTCTCTGGTGGGGCGACGACGATCTTATGCTCCCAGTTCTTAAGGTGGGTGATCGCGCGAACATTCCCGGTCGGCAAGAGCTCAGCATCGTCTTGCAGCAAATGGCAGAAGTCTTTGCCATCTTGCGAGACCGGATTGTCGAGATCGAACACGTACACGGCCCGGTAGAAGGTACAGCCGGCATACCACATAAATTCACGCGTGTTTATCCTTCTGCTGCGTTTCACGTTCCCGCCTGGATGAGCTCGACCCGATTTGAGTTGGGGTACACATGTGTGACCCTTCAGAGATCAAGAGGGGGACACTCCCTAGCCTGTTTGGTTCTTGTTTCTTCTCTAAAGTTAAGAAAAGAAAGAAGGAGTAAAGCAACAGCCCCCCCCACGCGGAGTGCCCACGGGAGGGGTACACATGTGTGACCCATTGATCCCCTGTGGTCGTAACTCAAACCCGATCGCATACACACACCATGGCGCAGGAGATCCGTGATCTTTTCGCCCGCGTGGTTGCGGATGCCGTATTTAACTATCTCACCCGCGGCTTCCTGGCTGCTACCGGTACCCTTGCCCTGCGTCCCGACACGGACTCTGTGCGCGAACGGCTACGGGCAGGCTCGACGAAGTGGTCGACGTTGACCCCCAACACGACTCAACCGTATACAGAGCAGGAGTTCTGCCTTTTATCCAACTCGAACATCTTCGGGGAAGCCTTTCTGCGTGCATACCACATCACGGAGCGCTTCAGTGCGGATGCGTTAGTCAAGGGGCTTGTCCAACCATGGGTACCGTCGTCGGTCTATGAATGCTTTGTTCTCTCAAAGATTCACGACAACATGCTCTGGCATGTTGACGGGGGAAGCAAGGTGACATCCGATATCGTGGTCTACAATGTACTCGGGCCATCCGACTCCGTCAGCTGCTTCATGCTCCTGGTGATTGACACCATGCAGCTGCTGCAGGCCCAGGTCGACGACACATCCTTCCCCACCTACAAGGAGATTGATGCCGGCCTCATCCAATTGGACAAGCTTAAGATCCCCTTGGAGATGCCCGATCTGACCGGGTGCCATGCAACCTTCTGTGGATTGACGAGGAAGACAGAGCTGAACGGCATCAGGGTCGAGGTTATTGAGGTGCAAGACGACGGGAGGTATCTTGTGCAGCACGGAGGCGAGCAGAAACTTGCGCACCCGCGAAACCTCCAGTTCGACCCCGGGTATTGTGAGCTTCCGGACGAAATTGCCTTTTGCGTGCCGCAGCTATCGGTAGCTGTTCAAACGGCCGTGGCTGCTGGCGTGGTGCGCTGCCAGTTTATCTGGGCCAGAGAGGGTGATGTGGTCGTCTTCGACGGCAGCAAGCCACACGCGGTGTTCAATGTCGCGAGCGCTACGGGGCTCCCCCAGCTGGCCCTTGCTGTGAACTACCGAGGGGTGATGCCGTGTGTGGAGAAGCAGATGAAACGGAAGAAGGGGGTGCGTCTGAAGTCGATAGCGTTTTGATTGATGTACAATTTTAAAACTCCGCCTTCTGTTCAAGACTTGGACGGTCCGTTAATTTCTGTGAGTTCCAAAGTGTATTCTGGTATACGGTTAGCAAGTTCATGTTTCCTCAAAACTCTCGCTGTAAAAGCTGGTAAACTCACTGTTGTGCGCCCATTGTTGCCTTTAGCTAACGTATACATTCCCGTCCGAAATGGTTTGTTAATATTTCCTGGTTGGTATGTCTTGTGTGCATGTAAAGCTAGGTTCATTGCTAACATGTTTTTATTGTTTCAATTTTATTCAACTGGTTTGATATGAATTTTAACATTTACTTTACATTACATAAAAAAAGTTTCTCCAAGGGAAGGTAATTCCACCCGAAATAGCGAGCAACACCAGCAACCCTGAAGTCGTTAGCGTTTTGATTGATGTACAATTATATAAATGGTTTCATTTGTTAAATAGCAACAACACAATGAATCTTGTCCAACTGCTCCTTGTACCGCCTACCACCATCTTCCCCGCTTGCAGACGCCTTGACCTTCTCTTGATGATTGAGAAACTGCGATCCTACTCGAGTCTCCTCATCCGCCTCCGCCTCTAAATGACCAGAATTCGTATCGTATAACTCTTCTAAAGCTTCACCTTTCGCCTTATTTTCCCACTCCTTCCCTTCTTCACCAGCCACCACAACCTGGTAAATTGCTCGCTTCTTGTTTGGCACACGCAAGTTCTGGTTCACCCCTCCCGGAGCCTTCCTGTGTTTCAGCCTTATGAACTGCGGCACTGCATTAGCCGGATCGGCCAGTAACGCCTGAATCTCTTCGTGGGAAATGTGCTCAATCGACTCCTTGCCAAACACGTTGATGTGCTGCTCCACCACATATTTGTTATTATTGGTGGTGGTGTTGTTGACGACCCTTGGTTTTTTCGCCACTTTTATCAACTCTTCAATCTGTCGATCTTTTGCCGCTAATTGTTCATCTTTACTTGCCAACTGTTGATCTTTACTTGTCAACTGTTCCTTCAGTGTGCATATGAGTTCTCTATCGGCAGTTGTCACTAACTTGCAACTTTTTTTATGTGTCGACCAATTACCAGAATTCAGTGTGGAATATCCACATTCACATACACGTGCTTCTTTGTATTTGTTGTTACCTGGCATGATGTTCTTTTGTACCATTATAAATCCTTTTAAATTCAAAAAAATCCTCTAAAGGATCCTCTAAAGGACCTTTAGAGGATAATACCCTTCCTACCACTAGTCTCACTCACACTTCTCCTGCCAAAATCCTTAAATATTGTCTGAAAATCTTTCGCGAAGAAAAATGGAAGGGGGGGGGGGGCAAGAGAAATTTTAAACTTTAAAAAATATTTATGGAAAAAATATTTTTGGAAAAAAAATTGGGTTCAAAAAGTTGAGCCACATCATGGAAAAAGTTTCTGGTGATTTTCACTTTTAACACACCTGGTTCTAGTGGACGGTCGTTTACCTATGCACTCCTAAAATTGGTAAAAGTCTTGTGGTTTAAATAAATACGAAGGTCCACCACCAGCACCACCAGAGTTGACATATTTTTTGTATGATATTTCCTTTTTACGCAATCTTTCCTCATTTTGTTGTTTGCGACGTTCTTCTTCCTCTTCATTGCGTTCACGCTTGGGAAATTTTTCGAATAAGGAAGCTGGATGAATTTCGTCTCTTTCGTGTGTTTCTCTTTGTTCTCTTTGTTCTCTTTGTTCTCTTTGTTCTCTTTGTTCTCTTTGTTCTCTTTGATCCCTTTGTTCTCTTTCGAGTCTTTCTTTGTATTCTCTTTCGAGTATTGCTGTTCGTTCCTCTTCATTTTGGCAATACTGGCACATTTTTTTGGAACAATGTATATCTCTGAATTCTAAATCTCCATCTTCTAATGATTTTACCACCGAGGGAGAGTGAAGGTGTGTTATTGGAACACGGTCTCCGAAATCAGCATCCGGTCTATCGAACATAATAGTTCTTTTTATAGTACCACTGCTGTCGAGCAATGCAATATGAAGAAGCCTTTCGCCAGTACAAAAACCAGGGAAATACGCATTAAGATTTGCTGAAATGCGAAAATCACTTGCCTTGCTGCAGTGTTCATGAATATGAGGGCAAGACTTTCGGTTTATACAGTCATAATAAACAATACGCCAATCATTGCGGCTTTGTAACATATAGATGGCTGTCGTGCGCGCTATAGCATTTTCAATGATCTGATCACTTATTTGTTCATTTTTTTCAATTGCATTTATGTCTAGCATACCATGGTCCTGAGCAATGCGTTTCACCCTAAAATAACAATCTACTTGAGAAGAATTTCTAGAGTGCTTTTGAACAAATTCGACTTCAAGATTATCCAAACCGTCAAGAAACAAGTAACCATATTGTTTTACAATAATATCTCTCGCTTTATTTTTATTTTTCTTACTGATTGTTATGTACTCTTCGATTTCTTCTTGTATTTTTTTGCAATGAACCAAAGTTGAGAGTTTCCCATTGCGGTAACATGCATATTGTGATGACATAAAACGTAAGTAAATGATACTCTACTTTTAAGTCAGTTTGCGTTTGAAAAATGAAGTGATTGGTTTAGTGTTAAGTTCTTGTTGATGAGCTTCACGTCTTGCTTTTGCTTCGTCATCCATAACATAAGCCTGGTACTTCAACATGTACTTATCGATAAGTTCATCGAGGCCATTCAAAGCTGGTCCAAGAAGTTCGATAATTGGCTTCTTGAATTGGTTGTTGAGGTAATACCGCTTGTCGACCTTGAGGTTGTTTTGGATGATGTAATCCGGGTCTTCCACTTTTGTGGAAGCTTTATCTTTGGGGTCTCCGACCACATAAACGTATGACACTCTGTCCGGTACCGGGAGACCTCGCTTTTTCAATCTCTCCGCAACTTGCGCGGCAGGAGGAATCGTGCCAACATATTCTTTGTCTGAAATTGCTCCAGTTTTTGCAAATTCAGTTATTTCATAATCTCCCCGATCAATCCGTGCAAATGTTTCTTCGAGTAATGCAAATGCACTAGGGCGATCTTTTTGAACGAGAATCAATTCAATGCATTTGATTATTACATCTTTGACTATTTTCGGAGTATCTCTCCTCACTGGAGCAATGCCCTTGTAGTCAATGTAATCAGGTTTATCCACTTTCGTCCATAAGAGACCACAATATCTCTTCTTTGAGTAGCTTATCAGTGAATAGTATACCTTCTCAAATTCCATCTCGACCCTCTTAGGCACAGGGCAGTGGTTTTCGAGCAGCCACGTGGTAATCTCTTCTCCAGCGAGCTCCGATTGTTTGAAATTCTCTTCCAAAATCGCCTTTTGCCCAAGCGCTCTCGCCTCGTCAGATACTTTCCACTTGACGAATATTGAGTCTGTGTCGCCATACACATTGACAACTGTGTCGCATTCCAATTCGTTCAATTCTAGCTTCATTCGTTCGTGAAGTGTCATCCTTGCGATTTCGGGCTTGTCATCATAATTTCCATACCTCGCCAGTACGAACTTCTGCGACTCTTCAATGAAATTTCTTGATGTGAATGTACATATCATAGCGAGAGGAAGATGTGGAATTGGACTTGCGTTGACAGCACCAAAAAAACCATAGATTGAGTTCATCAAAAGCTTGATTGCCAATTGAATACCGTCAAATACGGATTTATCTGTGTAGTTTGCTGCTTTCTTCATTTTCTTCTTGGCTTCATCTCTTTCATTCCACAATTCTTGCATGATTTCTGGGATAACAGCCGGAATACCTAACTCTTCTCCATTTGTTACAATGCAATAATCAAATCTCTTACCGGATTTTTTATCGATCCATTTATGATTTTTGTATTTCACACCCGGAATTCCACGGTAGACGTCCGATTCCACAAACATGTGAGGATCTAGCACTTGAGATATGAAAATTGACGGGTACAAACTCTTGAAATCTAATGTCGCAACAGGATCGTCATAAAATCCTTTCAGAGCATCAAGAACTGTTGCACCTTCATATTTTCCGTCAATGTGGTTGAATGACTTGTTTTTGTTCGAAATAATCATACCCCTTTTTCGAACGTTCTTGGTGATGAACGAAGATGTTTTGATGTTCGCCCCTCTGGTTAGAAGATAAGTAACTGGCACGGTTGCCATGTTGGCAAACATGAAATTTTTCATGTAACTTTGCAACTTGCATGCAATCTCGTCTGGTAGCTTGGTGTCCTTCATACAATAAACAACAATCTCGGCCAGTTCCGTGTTCGTTCCCTGAGACTTCCTGTGAATTTCGGATGGAGGTTCATCCATTTTGGTGTCGCCCAAGAGTATATTCGATACGGCCCCTAGCTTGTATGTGTCGTATTTCTTGTCTCTCCTCACTACCACAAGCTCGTCCATTTGAAACACCCCGGAGATATTCCAATATCGGAAGCGGTTGTGACCCGCACCTGCCGTGCTCAGTGTAACATCTTCCAGCCTCAGCGGCCTGCA
>Ga0315315_10002723_pt1 | contig 16158 bp, 16 predicted proteins | sample M140m3416metaG_FD_203699 | JGI IMG/M metagenome (GOLD analysis project Ga0315315, IMG submission 203699) | Ammonia-oxidizing marine archaeal communities from Monterey Bay, California, United States - M1 40m 3416 | ecosystem: Environmental > Aquatic > Marine > Intertidal zone | place: USA... | reverse complement strand
ACTATAAATACTGGTAGAAATTCTCTTAGGACACTCAGATTGATGAATTCAAAATAATTTGGCAGCGATATGTCTTGAAAAAAAGATGTGATTAAGTAGATTATAAGTAAATCAAGTATGACAACAATGTTTGAAAGTGCTACTGAGAAAAGTATTTTGATTTTTTTATTTTTTACTTCTATAAATTTAGATATTTCATAAATGTTAACTAAGGTTTCTTTGATATTATTTATCATCTATGTAATATAGTATTCAAATTAACTGGCAAGTTATCATGTTTTTTTCATAATTTTTATTAATTTATACTTTTCCTCAATATTCAACTTATTATTAACTAAAGAAAGCATATATGAATTATATATTTTATTATTTCGGAGAAGTTCCAAAACATGTTGAATATAGTATAAATTCTGTACTTAATTCAGACCCCAATAGTCAGATATTTTTTTGTTCTGAAGATAAAATAAACTTTAAAAATGTGCATCATGTTGAACCAAGTAAAGTGATTTCAGACTTAACTCAATCAATAATCAATTTAGATTATTTTAAAGATGGCGATCAGAATCCTTTATGGGCTTCGTCAATGATGAGGATGTTCTTTATTAATGATGTAGCTAAGCATCTTAATCTTAATTCATATGTTCATTTTGACTCAGATGTAATGTGTTATAAATCTTTTGATGAATTATCTTTATATTTAAATGAAACAAAATTTAATATAACTCCTTTAATGGATGAATTTTTAGTATTTGGATATTCATATATTCCTAGTATTTTAATTTATGATGAAATTTTAAAAACAGTGTATGACATTTTAAGCAATTCTGTTTTTTATGAAAAAGAATTTTATAATGGGAATCGTCTAACAGAAATGAAAACACTCTTTATAGCCTATGCTTTAAAACCGGACCTTTTTAATCTCCTTCCGGTTCTACCGCAAGAAAAAGTTGTTTTCGATCCTGGCTCATATGGCCAATATCTTGGAGGGGTTCATTACAAAAGGTTCTCTAAAAAATATATTAATATTGAACATATTGTAGGAAGAGCAATCAAAAATAAAGAAATTTATATAACAAAGATAAACGGGTACCCAAAAGTAAAGCATAACAGTGCTGTTTATGACTTAGCTAATCTACATGTTCATAAAAAGAATCTGCAAAAGTTCACACCAGGAAATTTTGAGTGGAAAACAAGATAAAACAAAAACTTTATTCAAGGTATAAAAAATATCTGGCTAGGTATTTCAGATTATCAAGTTACCCGTATGTCTCAGGAGATACATTTAGAAATTTTTCTAAATTTATATACGATGAACACACTTCATTTAACCCAGAAATTCTTAAAAATAAAGACATTGTTTTTGTAAAAACTGATCTAATAGAAGATTATTTTGAAAATGTTCATCCAAAAATAAAAGTCAGGTATGTATTAATAAGTCACAATTCTGATGAACAGATTAACTCTCAGCATAAGAAGTATCTAGACTCAAAAATAATACATTGGTTTGCTCAAAATTTAGTTGAAGAATTTGCTGATAATGTTTCAGTAATACCGATTGGATTAGAGAATAGATGGTATTTAAACAATGGTAAATTAAGAACTTTAAAAAGATTTGAGAATATTAAATATAATAAAGATTTATTAGTTCTAAGTGCTTTTAATCCTGAAACCAATAGAGAAAGATTTGAACTTTTGGAAAGTATAAAAAGTAATAAATTGATAAATAAGCCAGAAACAAACAAAAAAACTGAATATCTAGATTATGTTTCAAGATCAAAATTTGTGCTGTGTCCTGAGGGTAATGGCCCTGATACACATAGGGTGTGGGAATCATTGTTATTTGAAAGCATTCCAGTAATGAAAAAAAGTAAGTTTACAAAAATTCTAGAAAAATCTGATATACCTATTTTAACTCTTAATGACTGGGCTGAAATAAAATATTTAGATTCAAAAATATTAAATAATTTTTATGAACAAAATAAGGTAAGATTTAATTCAAATAAGTATTCTTATTTTTCTTTTTGGGGAGAGAAAATTAATCAATATCTTGATGAGTAAGAATTCCAAAATATTTATGAGTTCTTGGGAAAAAAAATTTTTGAAACTTTTGATAATAGGTGATTGTTAAAAGTGACTGGTCCCATCTATGATTATTTTTTCCTGCCCCTTTTGGTAATATCAATGCCTTCTGCAGAGATAGATTACTCCATTTCTCAATAAAACTCACATATTTTCCATTTTCTGTATCAAGACCAATTATTGCTGCATTTAACATCCTTTTTTTAAAAATATTTTTGTCAATTTCAAGTGCCTCCAGTGTTGAAATATGTGTCCATTGTTTTACATAGCCATTACTAAGTGGGGAGTAAAACCCTATATGTTTTATTAAAATTTTTAACTTCTCCAATGATGTTATAACAAGGTCTCCTGCATCCATCCAGATTAAAACTCCTTTAAAAGTTTTGGACTCATAGGAAATTATCTGTGGTTTCCATGCATACGCCCCCGCATCTTGTTCAGATAAGTTGACAAATTTTGGGTAGTTTTCAAACTCAAATTTTTTATAGGTAACATTATATTTTTTAAGTTCTAGGATTTCATCATATTTTAAACCCAAATCATAAAATATAATTTCATTAACGGGTGACTCTTTTTGAATAGATGTAATCAGCTGCAATGCACTTTCAAAATGTGATGTATCTGCAGCTGTAACAATTTTAGTAGGGCTGCTTAGATTACCAATTTTTTTTAATCTGGCAAAGTTAAGAATCAATGCGTCTTGAATGAAGTAAAAAAATTGAGCAAATTTCCTAATAAACAATATAACTCTTGATGAATTTCTTAATCTATTAAACATTAATAAGATTCTTATACTTTTGGATTGAACGCATCGTAATAATTAAAGAAATTATTATCCATTTCTTTTTCTAATATTTCTAATTCTCTTATTGTGTCCACAGGTCTCCAATAGCCATCATGCTTAAAGGCTTTAAGTTGTCTTTCGATTGATAGTTTCTGTAAGGGTTCTCTTTCAAGGAGTGTCATGTCATCTATAATATAATCTTTAATAGCTTTGTTAATAATAAAGAACCCACCGTTTATCCATCCCTCTTTAGCACTATTTTTTTCACCAAAATTTTCAACATAATTATCAGAATTTAAATCTAAACTTCCAAATCTTGCAGGTGGCCTTACTGCAGTCAGAGTTGCCACAGTTTCATTTTTAAAGTGAAAATTATAAAGCTCCTCCAAATTTATATTTGAAACGCCATCTCCATAAGTTAAATAAAAGTTTTCTTCATGAATTTTCTCAATAGCTTGTTTAATCCTTCCACCTGTCATTGTGTCAATTCCAGTGTTAAGAATATTTACAAAAACATTTTCTGAAATTTCGAAGTGGTTTTTGGAAACTTCGTTAAAGTTGTCTTTAAAGTAATTCTCTATAAATTCTGACTTATACCCAGATAATATTGAGAAATTAGAAACTCCTTGGGATTTATAAATATTGATTATGTGAAGTAATAATGGTTTGCCTTTTGCTTTAATCATTGGTTTTGGGATGGTTTTTGTATACTCTGAAAACCTTGTCCCTCGACCTCCAGCTAAAATCAAGGCAGTTTTTATCTTTTTCATTAAAACTAATTATATATTGATATATATTTCCTGATGGGCTTATTTAAATATCGAACATCTAAAAAAATTCTACATAACCTTTACAATATTAATTATTAGAATAGAAAAGAAAAAATGTACACAGAATGATATTTTTAAAAAACGAAAAATTTTTCAAGTATTTCATTAATTTGAGCATTTTAATTTGTATTTGTCTTAGTTTTTTGTATATTCAGCTACAAAATAATAATAACTATGAAATTAATATTGTTAATAGTGACACATCAGAAGAACAAGTATTAAAATTCTGCAATGATTATATTCAAATACTAAATGATCATCCAATTGTTGAAAAACAAAATATTTCATACACCACTTCATATAGATTCATAGATGCATATCCAGATATAAATAACCTACAATGCTTAGGAAAAATTATAGAAATTTGGAAAAATGATATTACGGGTGAATATCATTTCTTGTATGGAAGTAATCAAAAACTTTACGAAAGTATAAATATAATTTTTAATATATTTCTATTATGTTTCACCATAATTTTATACTTCAGTGATGCTTGGAAGAAACTGAGAATACTCGCAGCAGGTTTATTTGTGTATTTTAACTATTTATTAAATATGTTTTTTCAAATAGATAATACATTTTCTTCTTTTGTTTCTGATCAATCAACGTTAATCCTAATAATAAGTAGCGCTTTTTTATTTTTTCAATTATTTTACAAAAATAGTCTTTTATTTATTCTTGGAATTTATTTTTTTATAATATTTAATTACGAGTATTTTGGTATTTATATTGTATTTTCTTATATTTTGACGAAATTTGATTATCAATTTACAAAAACTGAAAAAAGATTTTTTAATTTACTACCTTTTATCTTTTTTGTATCAAGAATTATTACTGCACTTTCAGAAAATTTTAATTTATTTTGGTCAAGAATGTTTCAAAGCACTTACAGAGGTTACTCAAGGTTTATTGACTTACAGTCTGATTTTTTAGTTCTCAAATGTCACACTGATATGAACTCAAGCCATAAAATTAATTTTATAGAAGTTACTAATATTTGTGAGGATACGATCGGATATGGGCCAATAAGAAAGATTATCCCGCTTTATGGTGATGTTTGGATTTCTGTAATAGTTGCAGTAATAATTCTTTTTACACTGTTACTGGTTCAACACCGAGACCTTCTTAATAGGTACCCAAGAGAAACTATTTTTATAACATTAGTTTTTATGAGCCCTCCTCTAAATTTGTTGATTCACTTAATGAATCCTGATATGTTTTATCTTGCTTTTCTTTATTTCGTCTTAAAGAATTATAAAAAATATCCTCTAATGTACTCTTTTATAATTTATGTATTTTCACTATGGAAAATACATGCAGTAGGAATATTATTTGGCTTACTGCTTTTATCTTTAATAAAAAGAGACAGAAGTATATCTAAAATTAATATCTTCTTCCTCTTTTTAACTATTGTTACCTATCTTATTGATGTAAGGACCACTGAGCCTCTTTCAATACCTGCATCACCTGATGAAAGAATGGGTTTTGGAATTTTACATGATTCAATTCAATTAACAAAATTTACAAATTTTAACAATCAAAATGATATTATATTTTTTCTTACATTAATTATTTTAACCACATTAATTTTTTCCTATTTTTTAAACAGAAGATTTGATTTTGATACTATCGTTGGTTTTAAAACTTATGAAATTTATGGGGTTGCATTTTGGTTCTTTTTGTCAATGATTTATCAGAATCAGAGTTACAGACTTCCATTATTTATAGTGTTAATGGTTCAAGTGTATAAAGTATCATTTCCGCTAGTAAAATTTTCAGTAATTTTTGCCTTATTCCTAAACCCCGTGTTCATTTCAAACTATATATTTTTTGAAAAATTAACACTCTTGACCAACAGATTTGGTTTATATGTTGTTTTTAGTTTCCTTTTAATAATTTTTCTGAAGGATTTTTGGGTTAACCTGATTCGAAAAAATATTAGTAATTATAAATCAAATAAGAATGAGGAAATATCTAATGACCAAATTGATAAAAAGTATGTTTAACAAGCAATTCTTTAAATCTGCCTTAAGTGGGTTTTTTGTTTATCTCTTTTCTCTTCTTGTCGGGAATATTATGCAATTTATTGCACTAATTTCAGTCAAAGAATCAATACGAACCGACTTAACAGTGATTATTGCTTTCTCTAGTAGTGTCTTTTTAAATTTTTTAATTCACAATAAATATGTTTTTATAAAAACATTTAGTTTTGGACGGCTTACAAAATTTTATATAACTAATTCCTCTGATTTAATAATTCATGTAACTTTTTGGAATATCTATGAAAGTTTTTTTGGTTCGCCAGATATTCTTAACTTTAATTTACTTAGCTTTTCTTTAGTTTTGTTGATTTATCCAATTAAGTTTGTATTTTACAAATATATTTATAAAAATTAAAATATCTCATCAACTATATAAATGGGTCTTGCTTTTGTTTCGTCAAAGATCATACCTATATATTGACCCAACACAGACAAAATTGTAAAAAGTATTGCAAAAAATAATAAAAATAAGCCAACTATGGTTCCAAAACCATCAAACGGAACTCCAAAAGTAAACCATCTGTAAACCTGAACTGATAAAAGAATAATCGACGATATTGCGCATAGAATAGCAAAAATAACAGAAATTCTTAAGGGAAAATTTGAGAAAGAGAATAATCCACGTGTTGCAAAACTTATTTGTGTCGAAGTAGTAGCCTTTGATGTTCCATACTGTCTCTTTTGTCGATGAAAATCAACACCAATTGTTTTAAATCCCACCCATGAAAAAAATCCACGATAAAATCGATTTGATTCCTTAAATTTACGTAGAGCTAGAATAACTTTTTTATCAATTAGCCTAAAGTCACTTACATTTTCAGGAATCAATCCTCCAGTCAATTTGTTTATTAATGAGTAGAATATTTTAGAGTTAAACCGTCTTAAAATAGATTTTCCGGGTCTATTTACAACAACACCATATACCATTTCATATCCGTTTTCCCACATATCAATAAATTTGGGAATTACAGCAGGATCATCTTGTAAATTTGAAGTCATGATTACAGCTGCATCAGCCTCAACTAAATCTATGCCTGCAGTTATTCCTCCATCAAAACCAAAGTTTCTTGATAATTTAATAATTTTTACTCTTTTATCAGTCGCTTGTATTTTTTTTAAGTTGCTAAAAGTACTATCGTGACTTCCATTTTCGATAAAGAGTATTTCAAATTGGTATTCTTCAATATCTTGAATCGTAGAACAGATTTGCTTATGGAGCTCAATAACATTTTCCTGCTCATTGTAAGCAGTAATTACTAATGATATTTTTTTCATTTCTTAGTAATTATTGCATAATTAATAGATACTTTTATTTAAAAAAAAATTATTAACTTGTGACTTTAATGATATTACTTTTTGATTCAGTCGTCGTGATAACTTTTCTTACTTCATTTTCAATTTCATAATTATTTTTTATTTTGTTTATAAAATAAGTATCTTCACTGGAATAATTATCGACAAATTCGCTACTGAAGTAATTATCGCTAATCTCAATTTTTGAGTTAAATATATTAGAAACTACATGTGCAAGATCATAAATATCTAAAGTTACATTCCATGCATCAAAGGTTTCAGATGTTTGGCTACTAATAAAATATTCAAGTAAAGAATCTAAAAATAAATACGAACGTATTACCTGATAATCAGATTTTATAACTATTTTTTTATTTTTTTTAGCCTGGTTTATAAAACTTGAAAAAGCATACTCATATTCATAATTATAATAATCAGCTATTAAGGCAAAAATTCTTGCAATACTAACTTTCGTACTTAAAGATTTACACGTATCTAATAATTTTTTTTCTTGTTTGTGTTTTTGCAAACCATAAATTGATTCTTTGTTTGTTCCGTTATTGTAAATTGCTCCAGAAGAGGTCATTAAGATTTTTCCAACAGAATTCTTTTCTAAAAATTTTTGTGTACCTTCAATGAGCAAATTTGTTTCATTATTAAACCTATCACTTGAGTAATCATTAACTTTTTTTCCTGTTAAAAATGCATAATTAAAAAAAAGATCATAATTATTTCCTTCAAGTTTCAAGAATTCATTAAATGAAATAACTTGAAATTTTTCATTCTTGTATTCGATATTTTTTTGTGTTGATGAAACTAGAGTAAAGTTTACGTCATTATTTTTTTCTACTAAATATCTTAAAGTAGATTTTCCCAACCAACCGGTTGCACCAAAAATTAAAGTATTTTTCAATATATTAAGGGATTATATATATAGAATCATGTTTGTACTTGAAATAATATAATGAATTTATTTGGGAAGTCATAAATAATGATTGCAATATGGGGTGGAGGATCTGCAGGGAATCGATATAAATCAATAATTAATGAGCTCGGCTTTGAAACTATAATCTTAAAAAGAGATGCGAATGGAGACGCTTTTCAATTAAAAAATTTAAATCTTCAATCCATAAAAGGTGTAGTTATATGTACTCCAACAATTTTTCACAGCGAGCAAGCAATAAAATTGTTAGAAAAAAACATACCGGTTTTATGCGAAAAACCTATTGCGCATAGTTATGAGGATGGAGTTTCAATTGTCCAAACTGCAAATAGAACTGGTACAAAATTTCATGTAGGCTACAATCAGAGATTTTTGAAAGCTTATAACTCATTTAAAAATACAAAATGGGGGAAACCTCTTGAGTCAAGTAGTGTATGGGCCGAGAGAGTTTCTGACTGGCAACCTGGAAAAAATTTTAAAATATCTTATTCTGTAAGAAAGGACTTGGGAGGGGGTGCCCCTCTAACCCTTAGCCATGATTTTGACTGGTGGACTGGGCTTCATAGCAACTTAGAAGTATCAGATGTAAGTAGTTCTAAGGATGAATCCTTAGGGATTAATATAGATACAAATTTTGATATAATTTTAGACGGAGATGTGAGATGCTACATTAATCTTAACTATGGCACAGATGGGCCACCTAAAAGATACTACAAAACAAAATATGAAAATGGTACATTAAAATATGAGCCCCTTCTATCAAAATTAAACTTTTACTGGAAGGATGGAAGTATTGAATCAATTTTGATTGAACAAGATTGGAATGAAATACGTCTTGAATCTTTTAAAAATACATTTATAAATTTTATTAATGATGAGAGAAAGCCCTCTGATTTGTCTGAATGGGAAATGGGTTTATCCGCATTAAAAGTTGCTACTATAGTTGATGATTGGAATGATTAATACAACTTATAAAGTGTTAGTGCTTGGATCGGGTTTAATAGGTTCTGAAGTAGCTACTGTAAGTAGCGGTTTAGGATATGAAAATCTATCCGTAGATTTAAACATTGGTAATCACAATATTGATTTAACTAAATCCGATAGTTTGATGGAACTATTAAGTGACTTTAAGCCTAATGTCATATTTAATACAGCAGGAATAGACCAAAAGTTACATGAACCCACCAAAGAACTTCATGAAATGCCTGAAGAAGAATGGGAATATATTTTCACTAACAATACAAGAATTACTATTAATGTAGCCAAACAGGTACTGAAGTATTTTGTAAACTCTGACTTAAATGTAAAGAAGCTTATTTATACTCCAAGCACATACAGCTTCACCAGTCCAAACCCTAATTTTTATGATACTGATTTTGTTAAAAGTTTTGCATACGTTGGTTCAAAAACAATTGAGGTTGACTTAGTTAAATATATAGCAAAACATTACTCAGATAGAGGAATCTTGTGTAATGGATTAGTTCCACACCTGGTCTTACAAGAGGAAAAATTAATGAATAAAACATTTGTTCCACTCGGAAGAAGCTGCACTCCTAAAGAGTTGCATCCAGCAATAAAGTTACTAATTGATGAAAACAATACTTTCATGACAGGTGAATTTATTAAAGTAAATGGGGGGTGGCTGTCTTGATTACAAACACTCGTAGTAATTTATGAGAATTGCAGATAGAGTTGCGGAAATACTAATTGAGAATAATTTTAAAGATTTATTTATGGTAACTGGTGGAATGGCAATGCATTTAAATGATGCCCTTACAAGAAGTGGTCAATTAAAAACAACTTTTTTTCATCACGAACAAGCATGTACAATGGCAGCAGAAGGCTACTCTAGGCAAACAGGTAAAGATTCTTTAGTTTGTGTAACTGCTGGTCCTGGCGCTGTTAATGCTTTAAATGGAGTATTCGGTGCTTACAATGACTCTATTCCAATGTTTGTAATTTCTGGTCAAGTTAGAACTGACACATTAAATAAGAGTAAATCTTTAAGACAACTTGGTGACCAGGAAGCTCCAATTGTTGATATGGTTAAAAAGATAACTAAATACTCTAAGCTTCTAGATAAAAAAGATGAAATTGATTATGAAGTTTATAAAGCAATTGAAATAATGCGTAATGGAAGAAAGGGCCCTGTTTGGTTAGATATACCAATAAATATTCAAGGTGAGCAATATATTAAAAGTGAACAAAAAAAATTTATTATTAAAAAAGAAAAACCAAAAAATATCAACTCGCAAGCAAAATTACTAAGTGAAGCATTATCAACCTCCAAGAGACCATTGCTAATGGTTGGTGGCGGATTAAGAACTTCTGGTGCACAAAAGGATCTACAAAAATTTATTGATAATCACAATATTCCGGTAGTTTCTGCTTATAACGGCCATGATCTATTTTGGGAAAGTAACAAAAAATATATTGGAAGGTGTGGAACACAAGGAGATAGAAGAGGGAACCTCGCAGTAGAATGCTCTGACTTAATCATAGCCCTGGGAACAAGTTTAAATATTAGACAAATTGGCTATAACTATAATGATTTTGCAAGCGAGAAATATTTATGTTACATAGATATTGACTCTGATGAATTAAAAAAGAAAACTATTAAGAAAAATGTTGATCTACCAATAAACTCTGATATCAAATATTTTTTATCGAAATATAATGAAAAATATAATAATAATTCATCAGTACATAAAGAATTTCTAAAATGGTCATTAAATATTAAAAATAAGTATTCGACAGCAAAAGAAAAGTATCCTCCTTCTAAAAAAATAAATCCATATAAATTTGTTATCAAACTTTCAAAATATTTGAAGTCAAACGATACTATCGTTACGTCTAATGCGATGTCCGCTGTAGCTCCAATGGTTGCAATGCCTCTTAAAAAAGGGCAAAGATTTTTTGGTAGCTCTGGCTCTGGATCTATGGGTTATGGATTACCTTCATCGATTGGGGCTGCTTTAGGAGACTCGAAAAGAAGAGTATTATGCTTTGAAGGTGATGGAAGTATTCAAATGAATATCCAAGAACTCGCAACAGTTAGAGCTAATAATTTAAATATCCTGATTTTTGTTTTTGCTAATAATGGCTACCACTCTATTAGGCAGACTCAAACCAATTATTTTAAAGATAATCTAGTTGGGATTGATGTAAAAACAGGACTTTCCTTTCCAGAATTGAATCATATTGCTAAGGCTTATAAAATTCCTTATAAAAAAATTACTAAAGCAAATTACATTAAATTTTTAGCAGGTTTAAATGAATTAAAATTACCTTTAATTGTTGAAGTTGAGCTTGATGAAAAACTGCCTTATCAACCTAGAGTAAAATCTCGAACAGATGAAAATGGAAACATCGTAAGTGCAAAATTATATGATATGCATCCTTATTTAGATAAAAAAGAAATGGAAGCTGTCTTAAGAATAAAAAAGAACTAATTTACTCTTCTTAGCTTTTCTCTTATTGGCTTTTCACTTTCATATACTTTTTTAACTCCATCCCCTAATGATTTTTCAACTGTTCTGATGTGAGAAACAAGAGTTCTTAACCCATTTGGACCTAGTGAAGCTGCTTGATCAGTTCCCCACATTGCCCTATCAAGAGTTATATGCCTTTCAATTATTTTTGCTCCATATGCAACTGCGACTGCAGTGGTAACTAGTCCAGATTCGTGACCTGAGTAGCCAATAACATGTTTTGGGAAATGTGTTTTTAAAGTATTAATCATTTTCAAGTTTAGCTCTTCATATTCACAAGGGTATGCGCTAGTTGCTTGGAGAAGCCCTATGCTTTTATCATCAAAAATATCAACACTTTTTTCTATTTCTTCCATTGTTGACATACCAGTAGACATAATAATTGGTACATCGTATGAAAGCATCTTATTGATTGTTGTGAAATCTGTAAGACTTGCAGAAGCTATTTTAAAACATAAAGCATTTACAGAAGCTATATCATCAACAGCTTTTTCATCCCAGCATGATGTAAACCAAATAATGTCAGTTTTTTTACAATATAGGTCAATTTGTTTATATTGATCAACTGAGAGTTCAATCTTATTTTTATAATCAATATAGTCAAGGCTTCCCCAAGGAGTATCTTTTTTTATATGCCACTGATCTTTTGGAACAGCAAGCTCGGGAGTTCTTTTTTGAAATTTTACAGCATCACACCCAGTATCTTTTGCTAAATCGATTAACTTAAAAACATTTTCCATATTGCCATTATGGTTTATCCCGATTTCAGCAATTATAAATGTTGGTTCGCTGTCTCCGACTATTTTATTTTGAATTTTGATTGTGCTCATTTAAACCATCCGAAGGGGTCTTTACCTTTGTCATCTATATAATAATCAGCATCAGGTTTACCCATATATAATCCATCAAAATCAACCCCCCATTTTCTAAGTTGATTAAGAGTCAATTCATAATAATCTACTTTTGATACAAAACCCCTGGCAGTATAAAAAATAATTTCATTACCTTGTTTTTTAAGGTCATTTATCTGATTTATTCTATCAATTATGGGTTTTGAATTCTGGTAATCAGTACCTTGTGTGGTGCAAATTGTTAGATCTACATCAAAACAATATTTTTTTGTCATTACTTCCTTAACCTCAATATATTTATTAATTCTAATCAGATTGTATTAATGATTATTCGCTTATCTTTAATATAATTGCAGTATATGAATTTGTGATTAAATCAAAAATAATTTGAACTGGATAAAACAATAAAGCAAGTATCCCCGTATTATCAAAACACATCTTCTCTTTATTAAATGACATCATCAGTGACTGACCAAAAACTGGAATTGAATTTTTTGAAAATTGCAAATCATATTTTGATAACATAAGGCTAAGAGAATCTTTACTAAAATGGTTAAAATGCCAAGGTAGGCCAATTTGGTTGTAATTATTACCAAATAAATTTAGCAACTTGTTTGTCTTAATATCATGATTTGGTATTTCTACCATTATATATCCATTGCTTTTAAGTTTATTTACCAACTCTTTAATAAGAACTGCTGGTTCTTCAATGTGCTCTAACACATGTCTTAGGATTATAAGATCAAATTTTGTTTCATTTTGATTAAAACTCTCAAATTCTATAAATTTTATATTGTTGTAAAATTCACTCTCTAATTCAATATAGTCTGTGGCATAAAGATTTAAGTCCTTATTCAATTCTCTCATTGAGTAACTTAAATATCCATCTCCAGAACCATAGTCGAGAATAGTTAGATCACCTTTTTTAATTTCAGGACAGTTTTTTTTCAAATAATACTTCGCTTTTATTATTCTTAGACGAGTAAAAATACTTCTTAGATTTATTTTGCTATCTCTGCCTCCAAAATCATATATAAAATTATAAGTTTCATTATCAGCAGGAATTTTATTTATGTAGCTAGTTTTACAATCTGAACATTTTAATATTTTAAATTCTTCTTTGAACGCCTCTTTTTTATAATCCGTTGGATTTGATTCAGTTTTGCCACATATGAAGCAGTCGTTTTCTTTAAAATTTAGTTCTTGCAAAATATCTACCATTATTTATTAGAGTTGTAGATACAATTATAAATAATAAATTTAATTTGGTATCAATCTAAAAAAAAATACCGGAATATAAAAACTTTCTTTTTAAATAAGGTTAAGGAAATTACTTTTGTATTATTAACAATTATGGACCAAAATAAAAAACTTTTATTACTTGAAGAGAAAATTTTAACCCTCGTGGAAGAATATACCAATATAAAACATAAAAAAATAGACTTTCTTCCGGAAATCTCTACTGTTCCTATAAATGGAAGAGTGTTTGATAGCAAGGAAGTTAAAGAGTTAGTTAAAGCAAGTCTAGATTTTTGGCTTACTGATGGTGAGTATTCTGAAAAGTTTTCAGATAAAATGTCAGACTTTCTTAATATGAAATTTGTTAGAATTGTCAACAGTGGTTCATCAGCAAATTTAGTTGCACTTTCATCATTAACCGATAAAAAAATCAAAAATCATATATCCGAAGGTGATGAAGTTATCACCTCTGCGGTAGGTTTTCCGACTACAGTAAATCCAATTTTTCAAAACAATTTGACCCCTGTTTTTGTTGACAGTGTAATTGGAACTTACAACCCTACTGCAGATATGATAATAGAAGGTTATTCTGAAAAAACTAAAGCTATATTTTTAGCACACACACTTGGTAATCCTTTAGAAATTGAAAAAATTAAAGATTTTTGTGAAGATAAAAATTTATGGTTAATAGAAGATAATTGTGATGCGTTGGGTTCAAAATATAATAATAAACTAACAGGAACATTCGGACATATTTCTACTTTAAGTTTTTATCCAGCTCACCATATAACTATGGGTGAAGGTGGTGCCGTAATTACTAATAGTACAAAATTAAAACTTTCTATAGATTCATTTAGAGACTGGGGAAGAGACTGTTGGTGTAAAAGTGGTCATGATAATACTTGTAATAAAAGATTTGAATGGCAACTTGGAGAGCTTCCTTATGGCTATGATCATAAATTTACATATTCAAATATTGGCTACAATCTTAAAGCCACAGATTTACAAGCATCAATTGGATATGCTCAAATGGAAAAACTCCCAAATTTTATAGACCTAAGAAAGAAAAATTGGAATACTATAAATAAATTTATTACTACTAAACAAGATTATTTTATACCTCATACCCCTACTATAAATTCTGATCCCAGCTGGTTTGGATATGCTATTACAGTTAAAGATAACAAAAAATTTAATAGGGATTCCCTTATAAAATATCTGAATGAAAATAGAATCGCCACAAGGTTGATGTTTGGAGGCAATTTAATAAAACAACCAGCATATAAGGATAAAAACTACAGGGTTGTTGGGCAAATTCCTAATGCTGATGTCGTCATGAATTCCACTTTTTGGATAGGAGTTTATCCAGGTCTAAGTGAGAATATGATTAACTATGTGATAGAAAAAATTGAAACTTTTTTAGAAGAGTAGTTTTTATTTAATCCAGTAAAGATTTTTATCTATTTTTTTATAGTCTATTAGTTCATTAAGTATTTTTATTCTTTTTTCACTTCCCGTTATTTCATATCTTTTTAGGTTTTTAACTAAATCATCAATCCCCTCCTCAAGGGTGTACTTAATATTAAAATTTGGAAAGAATGAGTTTAATTTATTAAAATTTAGTACATAAGACCTTTGATCGGAATCATGTTTACCAAAAGTAATTTGTTCAAGATTTAAACTAATCCCAATCTTTTCTGCAATATCCTTTATAGAGTAGTTCATTTTGTCACTGCCTACGTTGAACACTTCTTTATCTAAGTTTCTAGAATCATTAATGACAGTATGTATTGTATTGCAAATATCGTGTATATGCACGAGGGGTCTTCTTGGTGTGCCATCTGAAAGAAGGTTGATTTCATTATTTACCAACCCACCATAAGTTAAATCATTCACAACTAAGTCAAGGCGAAGGTTTTTTGAAAAGCCAAAAGCAGTTGAATTTCTAAGAATGACTGTTTCAAAACTAAAATTATTTTGAAGTATATATTGTTCGTTTAAAACTTTAGCTTTTGAGTATTCTGTTAAAGGTTTAACTGGTGAAGATTCATCCATTATTTCTTCTGAGAATCCATAAACACTTGCAGAAGACATATAAATAAACTTTTTTATATTTGACTTATTAGCAAGTTCAAGCAGATTTTTAGTCGCAACATGGTTGATATCTTTAGTTAAATCTTTATTTAGATCTCCTAAAGGATCGTTTGATAGTTCCCCCATGTGGACTATGTAATCTATGTCATTAATGTCTTCCTTGATAATATTTCGTGTGTCTTTTATTAAAGGATTATTAAAATTTTTATCATTTTTGTACTGATACTGGAAATAATTTGTATCTATTATTTTTATAGCATATTTTTCTGAATAATTTTCGACAAAGTACGATCCTATATAACCAAGTCCACCAGTTAATAATATTTTCTTCATTAATAGATATCCTAACTTATTTATTATTAAAAATTTTTATTTGTTAAGTTATTAGTTAATATTTGTGGCCAGAGGCAGAATCGAACTGCCGACCCCTTGTTTTTCAGACAAGTGCTCTACCGACTGAGCTATCTGGCCGTATGGCGGGGACGACGGGATTCGAACCCGCGACCTCCTGA
>Ga0315315_10002721_pt1 | contig 16169 bp, 7 predicted proteins | sample M140m3416metaG_FD_203699 | JGI IMG/M metagenome (GOLD analysis project Ga0315315, IMG submission 203699) | Ammonia-oxidizing marine archaeal communities from Monterey Bay, California, United States - M1 40m 3416 | ecosystem: Environmental > Aquatic > Marine > Intertidal zone | place: USA... | reverse complement strand
AATAGCTGCATTTACAGTAAGCCCACAACAAGGATGTCATCCATTAGACTTAACTATTGATACCACGGGTACAACACAAAATATCAACTACACATGGGAAGTAATAGATGTTAATGGTTCTGTAATAGAAACATATAATACACATCAAAATATTACACTAACCAATACATCAAATACTACTGACAGCACATACACGATTAGACTAACAGCAAGTGACCCAAGTACAGGATGTGATAGTACAATAAGCTCAAATGTCATTACAGTGTTTCCATTACCTATAGCAAACATAATAATCAACGAACACGTATGTGATAGTATCGAAGCATTTTTTACCGATGATTCAGACTCTACAAATGTCCCTATTACAAATTGGGCATGGAATTTTGGAGACACATTATCACTAGGTGATACATCAGCCTTAGAAGACCCTTCATACATCTATACAACATGGGGGGAATGGACTGTTACTTTAATGATTACTGATCAAAATGATTGTCAAGCTATAGATAATGATACAATCACAATATGGCCTAACCCAACAGCAAACTTTGATACTAATTATATATATGCATGTATCATAAATAGTGATCCAATTTGTGCAGATTCAAATATTGTATTTACAGATCAATCTACCATGATTGATCCTCTAGGAGGAAATTTAGAAAAAGCATATTGGGATATAACTCCCTCAGCAGGAGCAAATCCTAGTAATTTCATCTCAGATCCCCACACAATCCCATATAATGGATATTTCTCTGCTGGATTATACACAATAAATCATACTATTGAATCCGAATATGGCTGCATAAACTCTATATCAAATACCATAGAAGTAATTGATATCCCTATTGCATTATTTGATATTGCAGATCAAATTTGTGCTAATGACCCCCCATTATTTGTTGATGCAAATCAGAGTTCTGGAGTAATCAACGAATATTATTGGCAAATAACAGATTCAATAGGGGCTCAGGTTTTTGATACAACAATGTATTCTAGTACCCTACCGACATTCCCTCCATTCCCTCAAGCAGCATTTGCAGTAGATAATGTTACATATCATATTTCATTAACAGTTAGTAATTGCTGTGGAGATTCCACCTTTACAGATTCTATCATTTTAAATCCAATCCCTCAAGTTATCTTTTACACTTCCCCATCTTGTTTATTAACGACAACACTTCCTGTACAAAGTCCAATATCACTTACCTCTGCAGGATTATTAAATACCCTTGCCAGTAATACAGATACAATCATTGTAGACTGGGGTGATGGAAGTCCTAATGATACCTTATATCCAGATTGTGGAAATATACCTGGATATTTAAACAACTCGGCCTATTGTTGGGATTCATTATCACACAGCTATAATTTTATTGACACATTCACTATATGCATTACAGGATTAAATCAATGTGATGCCTCAACAGAATGCTGTGAAATTAATGTAGTGGCAAACAATATTGGCTCATATTTTCAAGTTGTAAATAATAACACCTGTTTAGGTGTCGATAGCACAAGATTTGAAGAGCTTTCTTCAAACAATGTTCCTGGATCTTTAACAAGATGGTGGTTTGAGTATACACAAACATTAAACAGCAGTGGACAATTAATAGCACCTAATAACAATCCTGATATAAGTCTAACTTATATTGAAAATGATATAATTGCTCATCAATACGATTCTGCTGGTATATATTTTGTTTTTCATGACATCACCTCTCCTGCTCCAGAATTATATTATGCCTCAAGTGTAAACTTACTAGATACGGTATTTGTCTACCCGAAACCAATTATTGACTTTACATATAAAGATATTTGTCTTTATGAATCTTATACATTCCTCAATAATTCATTTATTGATACTACAATTATTGGAATGCCTAGTCAATCAATTGCATCAAGAAAATGGTATGTAGATAATAATTATGTTAGTAATGACCTCCATCTTAACACACTAGACCATCCTAATGATTTCTCAACAGCAGGTATAAAATGGATTAAGCTTGAACTCTGGTCAAATAAAGGATGTTATAGTGTTGACTCCTTTGCAATAGATGTATATGAGCAGCCAATAGTTAACATTTCTACAACAAATCATTGTGAGGGAGAGATAACATCATTGAGTGGACTAGCATCATCTCCAGGGAGCCTATACAACTGGCCAATTGATGATTATTGCTGGAATATTAACACTAATACTGTGGACACTTGCAATACATTAGGGCTATTTGATTACATATTCTTAACCCCAGGAGATAATGATGTCTCTTTATATGTGACAGACATAAAAGGATGTAGTGATACACTAGACACAACAATATACATTAACCCTAATATCACAACATTCTTTACTTTTAGTGATAATGATACTGTTTGTTTTAACGATATTGTGTCTTTCAACAACCTCAGCTCTATAGATGCGGATGCCTATTTATGGGACTTTGATTTTCCAGGTCCTGCAGGAACATCTGACTTAGAGAATCCGCAGGTAGAATTTCCTAACGGAGATCAAATATACATAGTAGAATTAACCACCTTTAACTTCACTAGCCTTGACACCTGTCAAAATTCATGGAAAGATACAATCTTTGTATATAAAGATATAAATGTCTTCTTTGATCCCACTATAGAATGTAAAGATGAAGATAGTACAAAATTTCAGAATTTAACTACTGAAGGTAGTGCACCAATCTATGACTGGTATTGGGATTTTGATGATACTTTCTTCGAAAATGATAGTAATGCTACACACTTATTTACAAGTGCAGGTGAGTATAACGTATCTCTAACAGCTACTGACATTAATGGCTGTGCAAAAACTTATGAAAGACTTGTTACTGTACATGAAGGCCCATCAGCTAATTTCAAATATACACCAACATGTGATGGAGATGCTTGCACATTCACAGACCAATCATCTTTAGACTCAACCTATGCCCTTTCTAATGTGAAATGGTACATGACGGTAGGAAATTGGCAAGGTCTAAGTAATGACAGTATTACACCTACATCACGCATATTTGATGTTCCTGGATTTAATGAAATATCATATAAAGTAACCGATATCAATGGCTGTACAGACTCAATCTCTAAAGAAATTGAAATCTTCCACAATCCAACTGCACTTGTTAATGACGTGACTGTATGCCAAGGCGACTCGGCCCTATTTAATACTTCAGGAACAATAATAGGGTCTGCACCATTTAAAAATCAAGGATTCGAATGGATACTAGATGATGGAAATATAATAAGTATGAATGAGGTAATAGAGTACGTTCACTTATATGACGCCTGTGACATATATAATGTTATATTAACAGTGACCGATACAAATGAGTGTTTTGATAAGGATACGATTATCACTACAGTAAATTGCAATCCAATTGCAGACTTTGACTTTGTCTCCGAATGTGAGGGCGATACAACATTCTTCAATAATACATCTGGTGTAAATACAACAATCCAAAGCGGTCATTCTATTATTGAGAATCAATGGAACTTCGGAGTAACACCATCAATACCATCTCAAGTACCAAGCCCCACATATATCTATGAAGATGCTGGATTATATTATATTACCTTAACTATTACTGACAACCAAACACCAGCATGTTCAAATACTTTAATAGATAGTATCGAGATATTTTCTAGCCCTGATATACTTATCATATCTTCCGAGGTCTGTCAAGGAAATCCTACACAATTTGAATATAACTCCTCACACTCTATTAACTCATGGGAATGGGGTATTGATACTACTTCTGGAGATTACATTGGATCAGATGCAAACACTCCTAACCCTATATTCGAATTTGACAGCTGTAATGCAACAGGTGATATTGTAACATTAAGTATTATCGATACAAATGAGTGTAAGAATAATACTCAAGGAATTATTAAAGTATTCTGCAACCCTCAGGGATCATTTACAAACCCGGCTAACGAAGAATGTAAAGATGTACCTATACACTTCTGCGATAATTCAATTTATTTTGCTCCAGCAGAATCATGGCAATGGGATTTTGATATCTGTTCTTCTACTCCCCTCAGTAGTGATTCATGTGAAATAGTTAGTTACAGCTGTCCTGGAAACAAGTCTATTGAACTCATTATATCTGACAGTAGAGGATGTAAAGACACTATATTAAATGAAATTAATATTCATAACCTACCAATAGCAGAATTCACGACTGATCCTATATGTGCGAATGAGCCCTCTTTATTTGTTAACGAATCTATAGAAACAGATACAACAATTGCAGATTATTATTGGTTATTCAGTGATTCTCAAGACTCCGACGAGACAGACTCAGTACAAATAACAATAAACGTCAATCCTTTGCTAGGAGATACTGCAAAAGGAATACTCATAATCACAGACTACAATGGCTGTGTACACTCTGATACTAATGATATCTATATCCACCCATTACCAACGGTCACATTTAGTGTTGACCCAATATGCGAAGGGGATAACTTGGTAGCCTATAATAACTCGTACGTAAAAGCAAATAGTGCTTTTCCTGCTGATAGCATCATAAATAGCTTCCCTAGCCAATGGATTTATCACTCAGGATCCCCTACTAGTAGTGATCTTCCTCAATGGAGTAGTTTCATACCAACAAACTCCTTTGGATCATATAATATAACGTTAAAAATATATACAAGCTTTGGATGTTATAATGACACAACACAAGAATTAATAATAGGTGAGACTCCAAGAATATCTTCATTTAGTCCTAATACAACTAATTTTATTCCATCTGCATGTGGAGATTCGGTATTATTTCATCTTGATGGCATATTTGAGGCTGATGAGTGGCAATACGTATTTGACAACTCTCATCCATATTGTTGGGAAAGTATCCCGACAAATGTCACAGATATCTATTATCTACTTTGTAAACCTCATAACTACCAATTAAATATATACCTAGAAAACAATAATGGATGTTTAGCTGATACAACACTGTCTATTCATACTTATCCAAAACCAATTGCTGATTTTTACTTCTCACCAAATACTGGATGTGAGGAACTTGAAGTGATATTTAATGACTCATCAATAATTGAAAATAGTAGTCTCTACCTCTCTTTCCCTCAGAATGATCCCGCTAATATTAATTTCTATGAATGGAATTTTGGAGATAATAGCTCTCCTTCTATACTTCCTTCTGCTATAGAAACTGAGCATGAATATCAAACATATAATGGCCAAGAAACTAGCTTCTTTCCTTCTCTTGTTATAAGTACTAATCATGGATGTAAGGATACTGTGAATAGGGGAAAAATAACAGTGTACCCAACACCAGAAGCAAAACTTGAAAATCCACCATCTTTTTTAGGATTTGGAGAATATTACTTTGATGGGTCAGAATCAACTACCAGTGCATACTCAAATCTACCTGCCACCACCGAAAACTATGAGTTTACTTGGATATTTGGAGTAAATGGATATAATAATTTTGGTATCGACACAATTGGCTCTCAATACTATCCTTATGGAGAAGAACTAAATAACTCTACAATTAACTACTCCTACGAATCTAATAGTGATCATCAAGGCGGTAAAAATTATACAGTCTATTTAATTGTAACATTAGACAGTCTTCCGAACTGCTCTAGTACTGATTCTATAACACATGAGGTTTTCTATTGGAAAGGATTATTTGTTCCAAACGCTTTAACTGCTGATATAAATAATGAAGAAGCATCATTATTTTGGCCGAAAGGAAAATCTCTAATCGAATACGAACTAGAAGTATTTGACATATGGGGCAACCTAATCTGGCAAGGTAACGATCTTGACTTCTCTGGAAGCCCAACAAAAGAAAGTGCATGGAATGGAACTATCAATGGAAATCCTGCACCTCAAGGAACTTATGTTTGGAAGATTTATGCAAAATTCTCAGATGGAGAAATATGGCTAAATGAACAAGGAAAAAATACTGGACCTATATACTTAATTCGTTAAATGAAAAGATCCTTACTCTTATTACTATATCTTACAAGCCTTCTTGCTATGGGTCAAGACTATTCGTTTTCTCAGTTTGATCTAAATCTAATGTACTCTAACCCTGCATTTGCTGGATATGAAAATAACGATAGAGTCTTATTCCACAGAAAGAACCAATGGGTAGGAATAGCTGAGAAATTTAACTCCAATATTATTGAAATTAATATGAGTCAGGAATTGAGAAGACCAGGACTTGGCCAAGGAAGGGTCATGTGGTCTGGAGGGATATATCTTATTGAAGACCATGAGAATACTGTTATAAAAAAATATCAGCTAGGGATAGTTCCGTGGTCATTCCACTATCAATTCCCAGATAACTTCTTCCTAAGCTTAGGTATTAAGAATGTAATCAGCTATAATACCTTAAATTGGGATAATCTAATTTTCTCAGATGAAATCGATGAATTTGGATTAACAGGAGAGCAAACATCTGCTACTCCCCCATATTATTTAAAGTACACAAATTGGTTTGACCCATCATTTGGATTTATTTTAACGAAACATAGTCAATACCAGAGAAAAACAAACCAAACAACTCATCTAGGATTCTCTATAGATCATTTGAATGGTGTTGTACAAGGATTCTATAATAACCAAAACGAAAGATCAAGACAGCCACTCAAATATACTATACATGCCGAACACCTTGGAAGTATACCAGACTTCCTATCAAAGAACTTTAGATACTGGAAAATATTTCTCAGAAATGAAATGATGAGACTTAATGGTGAGGACAAGAATATCATCCAGAAAGATGAATTTGGACTATCAACCACCCTATCAAATAAATTACAGATTGAATTAGGAACAGTATATCGGATTGGAAGAAATTATCAAGAAGACAATAATAGAATCATGAGTGAATCTATAATACCTATACTGAGAATACGTTTAAAGGCAAGTCAAAAAATTGGAATGGAAATAGGTTATAGTTATGATTTTAACATCTCGGCACTAGAAAACAAAAATGCTATAGCTACAAATGAGATAAACATTAACTTCTATTTTATAAAAAGCAAGAAAAGTATTTGCCCGGCTAATGGCAAATGGAAAAGCAATAAAAAATTTAAATAGCTAGTGTTATCACAACAAGGCCTCATCTACTTCTAAATTTCGCAAAAAAGCAATCGAAGCTTTAATATCATCATGTAAAAGTCTATCCGTATCTAAAAATGCAACCTCATCCCTATAAATGGAGAGAAGATTTTCTATGAAATTAGAAGATCTAATATTACGAAAAGCTAACGCCTGGCTGGCATTCAAAAGTTCAATAGCTAGAATCTTTTCTATATTTTCAACCACTAACAACAACTTCGTCGCTGAATTAGCCCCCATACTTACATGATCTTCTTGACCGTTCGAAGAGACTATAGAGTCTACTGATGCTGGAGTACAGAGTTGTTTATTCTGGCTCACGATACTTGCAGCGGTATACTGCGGAATCATCATCCCTGAATTAACACCAGCTTCAGCTACTAGAAATGGAGGAAGTCCTCTTTCTCCAGATATAAGCTGATACGTTCTTCTTTCAGAAATAGAGCCTAATTCTGCAAGACCAACTGCTAAATAATCCATTGCCATTGCAAGTGGTTGCCCATGAAAATTACCACCAGAAATAATTTTATCCTCTTTAACAAATATTGTAGGGTTATCTGTTACTGAATTTATTTCATTTATAAAGATGTTCTTAACATGATCCACAACATCTTTTGTAGCCCCATGCACTTGAGGGATACATCTAAAAGAATAAGGATCCTGAACATGTTCTTTGTCTGAGTTTTGGATTTCACTTCCTTCTAAGAAATCACGAATATTACTAGCTGTCTGTATCTGACCCTTATGTGGACGTACTAGATGAAGCAACTCATCAAAACATACATCTATTCCATCAAATGCTTCTAAAGAGATAGCCCCAATCATATCTGCCATGTAAGATAGCTTCTGAGCTTTTATTAAGCTCCAAACTCCGTAAGCACTCATAAATTGAGTCCCATTAAGTAAAGCTAAACCTTCCTTTGATTGCAATTCAATTACGTCCCAATTCATCTCACCTAAAACCTCAGAGGATTCTTTTCTTTCATAACAACCATTATCACATGCCCCCGGCACATTAACTTCTCCCTTACCTATTAATGGCAAAGACATATGAGCTAGTGGAGACAAATCTCCTGAAGCACCTAAACTACCTTGCTGATAAACTAGAGGAATTATATTATTATTAAACATATCAATCAATCTATTTACGGTCTTCAACTGCACACCTGAATATCCATAAGAAAGCGATTGAATCTTTAAAAGCATCATAATCTTCACAATCTCAGAAGGAACTAGTTCGCCAGTACCACATGCATGAGAAAGCACTAAATTTCTTTGTAATATCTCTATATCCTTTGTTGATACTCTATGATTACAAAGAGACCCAAAACCAGTATTTATACCATAAATTGGCTCTGAATTTTCTGCAACTTTACTATCTAAATATTTACGACAATCTTGAATCTTCTTTTCTGCCTTCACACTTAAAACGATAGAGGTTCCCTCTTGAATAATATCACTAATAGCTGCAATAGTTAAACGCTGATCTCCTATTTTTAATGCTTTACTCATACTAAGAAAGTTGATTGATTAACTCTTCAATACTTGAAGTATACTGCTCTCCAGTACTCATCTCTTTTACTGTTAGGGACTCTGATTCCATCTCATTCTTTCCAACTAGAATTACAAATCGAACACCTTTCTTATTAGCATAAGTCATTTGTTTTTTTACCTTATCAGAAACAGGATATATCTCTGAACTTATACCGTTCTTTCTTAATTGCTTTAAAAATGGCAAACAATAATTAGCTTCATCAATACCAAAGTTTGCAAACATCACCTGAGTTTTTATCTCAATACCTTTTGGAAATAAATCTAGCTCTTCCATTACCAAATAAATTCTATCAATCCCAAGTGATATTCCAACTCCTGAAATATCTTCTAATCCAAAATTAGATGTTAAATTATCATATCTCCCACCTCCTCCAATAGAGCCAATTGGAACATCATTTGCTTTTACCTCCAAGATACAACCCGTATAATAATCAAGTCCCCTCGCTAATGTGATATCAAAAATAAAATTAGCAGAATCCAATTCTAATTTTGCAATATTATCCATTACAAATCTCAACTCTTCTAGTCCTTTTTTACCAATATCAGATTGCACTAACAAGGATTCTAGGTCAATAATATTTTCAGCATCTAAGAAAGAATCTAAAATTAAAAAGGATTCAGATTTCAGTCCTTTTGCAAGTAACTCCTCTTTTACTTTATCCAATCCTATTGAACTCAATTTATCTAGTGTTATAACGATAGAATCAAATAGGTCGGAGGCGCCCATAATCTCAATCATGCCACAGAGCACTTTACGATTATTAATACAGATATCAACATTAGGTATATTAAGCTGAGTAAAAACAGCATCATAAAGCTGCACTAACTCTACTTCACAAAGTAAAGAATCAGTTCCAATCACATCCGCATCACATTGAAAAAATTCTCGATATCTTCCTTTCTGAGGTCGATCTGCACGCCAAACATTCTGCATTTGATAACGCTTGAAGGGAAATGTAATATCATTTCTGTTCTGAACTACAAAACGAGCAAAAGGAACTGTTAAATCATATCGCAATGCTTTTTCAGAGATTTGCTTTGTCAAATTCTTTGAATTGATACTAGTATTGAAATCTGCTTTAGAAAGATAATCCCCAGAATTCAAAACCTTGAAAATCAAACGATCTCCTTCTTCACCGTATTTACCAGTTAGGGTTCCTATATTCTCCATAGCTGGGGTTTCAATTGGAGCATACCCATATCGCTCGAAAGTGGCTTGTGCAATTTCAAAAATGTAATTTCTCTTCTGCATTACTTCAGAATTAAAATCACGCATTCCTTTTGGTATGGATGGTTTTCTAATACTCATAATTGTTTGCAAATATCGTAAATTATTATTGATAAAAAATGATAGATTTGTTGCAAAAAAAAATGCACAATTTAATCGTTCTTTCTTTCCTTTTATTATTATCATGCAATACAAAAAACGAACCTAAGAACAATCATAAACTCATCCAAAATACAGAAGAACTTGATGCCATCAAGAAAATGTTAAAGGCACAGCAAGATTACTGGAACAATGGGGATATTGATGGATTTATGAAGAGCTACTGGAATTCTAAAGAGTTAATATTCACATCACTAAACCACAAATCAACATATGGTTGGAATAAAACACTAGAACGATATAAAGAAAGTTATCCTACTAAGGAAAGTATGGGAAAGCTTAAATTCAAAATTATAAATCTAGAACTTATTTCACATAATACTGCGGCTCTTAAAGGAGAATGGGAGCTTATACGAAACAAAGACCATCCTATTGGTGTATTTTGGCTAGACCTAAGAAAATTTGAAGAAAATTGGCTAATTACAAAAGACTCTACAATATCTTTGGTTAATTAATCATGAAAAAATACTTGTCATTAATAAAATTTAGCCATACGATTTTTGCAATGCCATTTGCATTCATTGGCTTTTTCTTAGCAGCAAAATTATATAACTTTGAATGGATTACTTTAATTTATATAATCTTTTGCATGATCTTCGCAAGATCAGCAGCGATGGCCTTTAATCGCTACACTGACAGACATATTGACAAAGAAAATCGAAGAACATCAGAAATTAGAGAGATACCAAACGGCACAATCACTGCACAAAATGCATTGATTTTTGTTGCTATTAATTCATTATTATTTATCACCACTACTTCTTTCATCAACACACTCTGCTTTACTTTATCCCCAATTGCACTTATAATAATTCTAGGATATAGCTATACTAAACGCTTCACTTCTCTTTGCCATTTAGTTTTAGGCCTAGGACTTGCACTTGCTCCTATTGGAGCATACTTAGCTGTTAGTAGTAAATTTGACCTTTTACCTGTATTTTTTTCAATAGCTGTACTTCTTTGGGTAAGTGGTTTTGATATTATCTACTCCTTACAAGATGAAGCATTTGATAAAGCTCAAAAACTACATTCTATACCTGTTATGATAGGAAAGAAAAATGCATTACAACTATCTAATCTCTTTCATGCATTGTGCATCATCGTTCTAGCCTTTGCAGGTTTCCTTGGGTTATTTGGCATATTATACTGGATAGGTTTCTCTATTTTCTTAACACTAATAATCTATCAACATACACTAGTGAAACATGATGATCTAAGTAAAATAAATATAGCATTTTTTACCACAAATGGAATCGCATCAGTAATTTTTGGGAGTTTTGTTATTTGTGATTTACTATTACAAACCATATGAAGAAGATATTCTTAACATTATTAATCCTTATAAGCATAAAGCTAGCAGCACAAGATTACTTTCAACAAGAAGTGAACTATACGATTAATGTAACCTTGGATGACACTAACCACATCTTACATGGAGTGGAATACATTGATTACTTCAATAACTCACCAGATGACCTTGATTTTATCTGGTTTCATCTTTGGCCAAATGCCTATAAAGACAATACCACTGCATTAGCAAAACAAAAACTAGAAGATGGAAATACTTCATTATATTTTGCAAAGGAAAGTGAGAAAGGATATATCAATAGTATAGATTTCAAGGTGGACGGAGAGAGAGTAAAATGGTCATATCACCCAGACCATATTGACATATGTAAGGTAATACTTAATAAACCAATAAAAGCTGGCGAATCTATACGTATCTCTACCCCATTCCTAGTTAAAATACCTGATGCAAAATTTTCTCGACTCGGACATGTTAGTCAATCATATATGATAACACAATGGTATCCTAAACCAGCAGTATATGATAAAAATGGATGGCATCCTATGCCTTATCTAGATCAAGGAGAATTCTACTCAGAATTTGGGAGCTTTGATGTTAGCATTACATTGCCTAAAAACTATACTATTGGAGCTACCGGTGATTTGCAGAATAAAGATGAAATAATCAGACTAAACAAATTAGCATCCCAAACTGACACAATCAAAAATTTTGGCAAGGACCTAAGCTTCCCAAAATCTGCAAACGAAACAAAGACTCTTAGATATATCCAAAAAAATGTTCATGATTTTGGATGGTTTGCTGATAAAAGATTCCATGTGCTCAAAGGGGAAGTAGAACTTCCTTATTCAAAAAAGAAAGTAGAACTATGGACTATGTTTACAAATAACGAAGCCGACCTCTGGAGAAATTCAATCGAATATATGCATGATGCTGTCTATTACTACTCTTTATGGAATGGAGATTACCCTTATAAACATTGCAGTGCAGTCGACGGAACAATTAGTGCAGGAGGCGGGATGGAATATCCAAATGTAACAGTAATCGGAGAGAGTGGTAACAAGTTTTTTCTTGAAGAAGTTATTATGCATGAGGTTGGGCATAACTGGTTTTACGGTATGCTAGCAAGCAATGAAAGGAAGCACCCATGGATGGATGAAGGGTTAAACTCTCATAATGAGATAAGATATATACGACAAAAATATCCTAATCTTAATCTATTATTTGAATCTATACCTAAACCTTTTAAAACATTATTAGACCTAAATGACTACACCCATAAACAAGTAATGGGAGAGTTAGGCTATTTTATGAATGCATGGACCGGGAAAGATCAGCCTATTGAATTACATTCCGCTAAATATACTAGCATGAATTACGGAAGTATTGTATATTCTAAAACAGCTATTGCATTTGACTATCTAATGGCCTACCTTGGTGAAGAAACATATGACAAATGCATGAAAACGTATTTTGAAAGATGGAAATTTAAACATCCTCAACCAATAGATTTGCAAAATATCTTTGAAGAAATAAGCAGAAAAGATTTAACTTGGTTCTTTGATGATGTGATAAAAACAACAAAACAATTAGATTATGCAATTATTGACGCAGAAGAAAAGTCGGAAAATTTATTAATTAAACTAAAAAACAAAGGAGAAATAGAAGGCCCAGTAATTATCAGCGGCATCAAGAATGGAAAAAAAATAAAACCAATATGGATTGAAGGCTTTAAAGGGGAAAAAGTGATTCGTTATTTCAATGATGATTACGACCAAATCCGTATTGACCAAGATGGAGATATGCCGGAAACAAATCGTAATAATAACATCCTAAGAACAAAAGGATTATTTAAAAAAATTGAACCTATTAAACCACAAATATTTGGAAGCTTATATCATCCTGAAAAAACTCAGATTTTCTTTTTCCCAAAAATAAATTACAATATCTATAATAAGCACTCACTTGGATTAAGAATCTATAATAATTTCTTAGAAAAAGATGGATTTTCTTATAAATTAACCCCATTATTTAGTAGTGGAACCAAAAATCTAACTGGAGAAATAAACCTTTCCTTCACAAAATATAGTCAGGAGAATAATTTCAAATCGATAAAGATTGGCATTGATTACAAACAATATCTATATGACTATGATAAGGAATATATACGAATAATGCCCAGTTTAGATATTGAGCTAAAAAAAGAATCATTACGAAGTAATATTGATAATTATTTATCTTTCAATTATGTTCACCTTAAAAAAGAAAATGAAAAACTCGGATTCATAAACGGAGGATATACTTATTCAAATACAAGCACATTAAACCCCTACTCTATCCATCTTAAATTTGAACATTCAGCTGGATCAACATCATCCCTAGGTCCTAATCAATATAATAAAATTAATCTAATCTTCTATAATACCCGCCATCTAAATAAAACTAAAAGATTAAATCTTAGAGGATATTTTGGTTACGTAAATACTAATAATTCTTTATACAATATTAAGATGAGCGCCTGGAATGGAGAAGATGACTATATGTTCTCACAGAAAACTTTCTCTAGAACGAAAGAAAATAATCATAAAATTCCCTATCAACAACAACTTTTCATGAAAGAAGGAGGGTTAAAACATTTCACAAATGATTCATTAAATTCTAATAAATTGCTTGCAACATCCTATATAGATTACAATATCTTAAAGCCAATCCTAATCTATACTGAATTAGGAACAAATGGGTCAGAACTAGCTTATGGTAGCGGATTAAGATTCAACACTACAATGAATGGACCTGGTTTTAATGGAGGCTTGCAAGTTTATCTACCTCTAATTACTGAAGAGGGGCTGGTCGAGCTTAAAAACTATTCAACTACTTTAAGGTTTAATTTGTATCTTAACTTAGGGAGCATTAAATTTTGAATAAGAACTCAGAAAATCTTGCCAGGATTTAATATCTGATTAGGATCAAAAAGCTTCTTTATCCCCTTCTGCAGACTAATATTCTTTTTAGAAAGTACTATATCTATATAATCTTTTTGAACTAATCCAATACCATGCTCACCACTAATGGTCCCTCCTAATCTTTTAGTAAGTTCAAATATTTCACGAATTCCAAAAGATAATTTAGTACTCCAATCTTCATCACTCATTTCTCCTTTAATGATATTCACATGCAAATTTCCATCCCCCGCATGACCATAGCAAACTGACTTAAAACCATAATAACTCCCAATATCTTTTACTCCTTTAAGTAATTTAGGCAATTCGGCTCTAGGAACAACAGTATCTTCTTCTTTATAAATAGAGTTTGATTTAACAGCTTCACTTATACTTCTTCTCAATTTCCATAACTGTTCTTTTTGCCTTTCACTATCTGCTAAAAGTATCTCTCCACAATCAAAATTCTCCATCACCTTTGCTATTTCCTCACAATCATTATAGAGCAAACTTATGTCATCCCCATCCACTTCAACTAAAAGATGTGCCTTAACCTTATCAGCAATCTGCATCTCAAAATCAACATGCTCTAATGTCCAATCAATTGCATCACGCTCAATAAATTCTAATGCCGATGGAGTGATTCCTGAACGAAAAACTGCAGATACTGCTTCACAGGCTCTTTCAGTACAATCAAAGGGAATAAGCATAGTAATATCTTTTTTTGGCAAAGGAATCAACTTGAATACAATCTTGGTTATCACGCCAAGTGTCCCTTCACTACCAATCATAAGTTGAGTTAGATTATAGCCAGTAGAGTTTTTCAAAACATTAGCTCCTGTCCAAATGATTTCTCCTGTAGGCAATACGACTTGCAAATTTAAAACATAATCCTTAGTAACTCCATATTTAAGGGCTTTAGGCCCTCCAGAATTCTCAGCTAAATTACCTCCTAATTGACAACTTCCTTTACTTGCAGGGTCTGGCGGGTAAAATAAGCCTTTATCCTCTACTGCATCTCTGAATATTTGATTAACAACACCTGACTCTACTGTGGCTTGAAGGTTTCTTTCATCAATATTAATAATTGAGTCAAATCTTTGCATACTGAGAGAGATTCCTCCAGTAATTGGCAAACTTCCACCACTAAGACCAGTTCGAGCACCACATGGTGTAACAGTAATTTTCTTCTTATTACAGTAATCTAATATTCTGGAAATCTCAGAAGTTCTTCCAGGAATAATAACTAGCTCTGGCAAATACGATAAGTCTTCCGTTTCATCATGACTGTACTGTTGAAGTTTCTCTTGATCTGCAAAAACAAATTCCTCCCCCACAATCTTTTTAAAGAAAACTATATCGTCAATATTTATCTTGTTATATTCCACCTGCACAAATTTAACTAAATTCGCAACTGCTAATTTATACTTAGAAATTAAAATGAAAAAATTACTAACACTTGTACTCTGTTTCTTATTTACCTCTACAATTTATGCCCAAAAAAAAGAAATTACTCTAGAAGATTTGTGGAAAAATTATTCCTTTTATCCTAAAAACTATAGTAAGCTTAAATCAATGAATGATGGAGAGCACTATACCAAAATGGAAAAAAAAGATAATGGGCAAGAAATCATCAAATATCAATTTAAGGATGGGGAAAAAGTGCGTACTCTTTTTAAAAGCGCCGACTTTGATATTCCACGAATAAATAGCTACACTTTCTCTGATGATGAAAAAAAATTACTACTAAGAACCGAAACTAAAAAAATATATCGCTATTCTGCAGAATCCATCTACTACATCTACAATATCTTCACAGACAAACTCAAAAAAATAAGTGATGATAAAGTAATGTATGCTACTTTCTCT
>Ga0315315_10002719_pt1 | contig 16175 bp, 15 predicted proteins | sample M140m3416metaG_FD_203699 | JGI IMG/M metagenome (GOLD analysis project Ga0315315, IMG submission 203699) | Ammonia-oxidizing marine archaeal communities from Monterey Bay, California, United States - M1 40m 3416 | ecosystem: Environmental > Aquatic > Marine > Intertidal zone | place: USA... | reverse complement strand
GAAAAATAAGTTTTATGAAGATATTAGCGAAGTATATTTAAAAGGTTCACATAGTGATAAATTTGTTGCTCCAAGTAGAGATGAAATATATGATAAAACAAATAGATTATTGGGTAAAACACTGGGAGAGTTGTTAGAAAAACGCGAACCATCAAAAGAAGAGGAATATTATGAATATAGAAAATGGGAGCAAATGGATGACGAAGAAAAGGCAAAATATAAAGATTGGGATATGTATATACCACATGATGTTCGAAAGAATAATGCGTTGTATACCTTAAATATGAAGTATGATGCGGGAAAAAAATTAGATTTACTAGATAGAGCATTTATGGCTCATAGAATGAAAAAGATGATACCAAGTTGTTTCTTACCAAAATTAGAAGGAGATAAGTGTACTTTTATTGGTTCAACATTTCTAGAATTAGGTGAAAAGGAACCTTATTTAAATCATATGGTTGTATTAAGTGATGAAAAGGTAATAACACCTGAAGTAGAAAATAGTGAGGTAATTAGTAAGAAAACAGAAAAAGGCTTATTAAGAGCATGGGTAAAAACAATTCAACTACAAGATCCTGATATTATTATTGGGTATAACATATTTAGTTTTGATTGGAAGTTCTTAATTGAAAGAGCAGAAGAACTTCATATATTGGATGATTTCTTAAAAATGGGTCGTATTAAAGATGAACCAGATCAAATTATTGAAAGCACTACTACTGTAGCAAGTGGCACATATGAATTAAAATATGTAAAAATCTTAGGAAGAATTCAAATAGATTTATTAAATTATTTCAGGAAAAATGAAAATTTATCTTCTTATAAACTGGATTATGTAGGTCAACATTTTATTGGAGATGATGTAAAAGGTTATGAATCATTGGGCGAAACTACTGTATTAAAAAGCAAGAATTTATTTGGATTGAAAAACGGCCATTATATAGTATTTGAAATTAAAGGTCATTCGTCAGATAAATATTTAAAAGGTAAAAAGTTTAAGGTAAAAAATTTAGATTTGAAAAATGGTTCATTTGAAATAGACCACAGATTAGATATTGATAAAAAGAAAAAGTTTAGATGGTGTCTAGCAAAGGATGATATCGATCATATGGATATTTTCAGATTATCAAAAGGTGGACCAGAAGATAAAGCAATAGTAGCAAAATATTGTTATCAGGATTGTAACTTAGTGCATAATTTATTTATTAAAAATGATATATTTACAGCTATGGTAGAACAAGCAGCAATTTGTAGTGTGCCTATTGAGTTTGTAGCAATGAGAGGTCAGGGAATTAAATTATTAAGTTTTATATCAAAAGAAGCAAGGAATGCGGGGATGTTAATTCCAGTATTAGAAAAATCAACTAGTAATGATGGTTATGAAGGTGCTATTGTATTAATACCAAAATGTAATTTGTATAGAGATAATCCAGTTGCTTGTAATGATTATTCGTCTCTATATCCAAGTTGTATGATTAGTGAAAATATTTCACACGATAGTAAGGTTTGGACTAAAGAATACGATTTAAAAGGAAAATTAATAAAAATTACAGGAGAACAAGATGAAGAAGGGCGATTTATATATGATAATTTGGATGAATATAAATATGTAGATGTAAAATATGACACTTATGAATATGTTAGAAAAACACCAAGTTCAGCAGCACAAAAAATTAAATGCGGACATAAAATTTGTAGATTCGTCCAATTTAATGGAAATGATAAAGGTATTATGCCTACAGTATTAAGAGAGCTATTAGCTTCAAGAAAGGCTACTAGAAAATTAATTAAATACAAAACAGTAACATTAAACGATGGAACAACGTATGATGGGATGTTAAGTAAAGGGGATGAATTTTATACACTGGTAAGTAATAAGGGTGAAAAGCAGGAAGTTTTAGCAGCAGATGTAGTGGACGTAAAAGATACATATGATGATTTTATGAAAAATGTATTCGATAAAAGACAATTGGCTAAGAAGGTGGTAGCTAATTCATTATACGGTCAAAGTGGAGCAAAAACTAGTGCGTTTTATGATAAGGATATAGCGGCATCGACTACAGCAATGGGTCGTAAATTATTATTATATGCCAAAGAGGTTGTGGAAAAATGTTTTGATAATAAAATATTGGATACAAAATTAGGAAAAGTGAGAACAAAATCAGAATATATTTATGGTGACACAGATTCTGTGTTCTTCTCATTTAATTTGGAAGATTTAGATGGTAATCGTATAGTAGACAAGGATGCTTTAAAAATTACAATAGAGTTAGCTATAAGAGCTGGTGAGATTGCTACAAAATTCTTAAAACCACCTCACGATTTAGAATATGAGAAAACATTCTTACCATTCTTATTATTATCTAAAAAGAGATATGTTGGATTATTATATGAAACTGATCCAGAAAAATGTAAAATGAAATCTATGGGAATTGTATTAAAAAGGCGTGATAATGCTGCGTGTGTTAAAGATTGTTATGGTAAAGTAGTAGATTTACTAATGAAGGGAGAAACGGTTGATAACGCAGCTAATTTTGTAAGAAATTACATTAAAGATATGGTAGATGAGAAGATACCAATGGAAAAGCTTATTATAAGTAAGTCATTAAATGGTTTCTATAAGAATCCAGAAGCAATAGCACATAAGGTATTGGCGGATAGAATTGGTAAAAGAGACCCAGGTAGTAAACCTTCAGTTGGTTCTAGAGTTCCTTTTGTTTACATACAAACGAAGGGAAAAGTAAAACTACAAGGTGATAAAATAGAAACTCCAGAATTTATTAAAAAGAATAAATTAAAACCGGACTATGCGTTTTATATTACAAATCAAATTATGAAACCAGTAACACAAATATTTAGTTTACTATTAAATGATATGAAAGAATTTAAAGGTTCAACTAAGAAAAATTATGAAAGAAAAATAGAAGGTATTAAAATAAAATATAAAGAAAAGGGTGAAGAAAAAGTAGAAGAAAAGATACAAAGTTTAAAAGATAAAATGGTAAAACAATTAATATTTGATGACGCATTGCGTGTATGTAATAATAATAAAAATAATCAAAAAACATTAGCATCATTCTTTAAAGTAAAATAAATTAAAATTAATAATTAATTTATTTTAAAAATTTTTTATAGATCTTCGTCGTCACTTAATTCATCAATTAATTCTGGCATATCACTATCATCATCTTCTGGAAGTGGTGGTAAAGGTGTTTGTATGGTTCTGTTTGATAATGGAATACCCAAATAATCGTGTATATCTAAATCTGCCGTAGAAGTAGAATTTGTAGTATTAAATTGTGGTAATAAAAATGAATATTCAGCAACAAATGAGTTTCTGGATGGGTCATTTGTTATTTGAGATGTTATGTTATTCATTAACGCATTGGTAACACTTTCGACAGCATTATTAATTATGCTTCTTGTTTGATGTGAAGTTCTATTGGTAGGATTTACAACAGTATTAGATACGTCTATTAAATTTGTAGTAGACGGAGGAGGATTTTCAACATCATTTTCTCTCCGTAAATCTCTTCTACAAATAGGACATCTGTAATCGAAATTTCTTAAATATCTACTTAAATGAATTCTAGTAAAAATATGCCCGCATGGATTAATTCTAGCTATTTCATCACTATTTACAAAATTTTCTTGAGTAAAAGGACAAATAGTTTGATTTGTTGTTTCAGCAATTTCACCATATGTTAAATTAGTAATATTAGCTGATATATCTTGAGAATTTAAGGGCTGTGGAATATTACCCATATTTAATGTATTATTTATAAAGTTTTGAAATACATCTCTAGGTATAGTAGTGGTAGTAACATTCGTGGTAGCTCTAATACGCGGTGCTCTTCTGAGAGGAGGTCTTCTTCTTCTGGGAAAAGTAGTAATAGTAGGATCTCTAGGTATAGAACTATTTATACCTACACCTCTTGACATTAGTGTTGGTTCTGTTGTAGATATAGGATTATGATTAGTTGTATTGGTTGTATTAGAAGGCCAATCCCAAGAATTATTATTTATTGGAGATTGAAGAGGTCCTCTATTATTAGTGAAGGAATTAGAAAATGTATTAGGTATATTATTACTATTTCCGAATGAAAATAACGGGGGAGATGGAGGAATAGGTGGAAAACGATTTGGTGTGGAAGTTGAATTAAAAGTTGAATTAAAAGCATTAGAAAACATATTTCTATTTCTAGATGTGTTTCTATTATTTTGATATGTTCTTTCTATTTCTAAATATCTTATAAGTAAATCGTTTAGTGCGGCATTCATTTCTCTTTGTGAATTTAAGTAAGTAATTAAAGCGGTATGTTGTTCTCTTTGTACGTTTCGAAATATTTCAATATAATCACGTAGTAAAGAAGATAAATTGTGTATGTTACTCATAATGATATTATTAAATATATTAAAAAATGTGTTTAAACGATTATGTAAATATTATAATTATATAAAAGAAATGGAAGAAACTACGAAAGAGTTTGGTTCTGAAGAACTTGATGCATCACTTTTTAAAGACTTTAATGATAAGGGTCTAACAGGTTTAGCTAATTTAGGTAACACGTGTTTTGCTAACAGTGCGTTACAATGTTTATCACATACTTATGAATTAAATTTATTCTTAAATAAGGGTAATTATAAAAAGCGCTTAAATAATAAACCAGATTCATTAATTTTATGTGAATGGGATAATTTACGAAAAATGATGTGGAGTGAGAATTGTACTATATCTCCAGGAGGTTTTATTGGGGCAGTTCAAAAGGTAGCACGTATAAAAGATCGTGTAATTTTTACGGGATGGGCTCAGAATGATATTACAGAATTTTTACAATTCATTACAGAATGTTTTCATACTGCTATTTGTAGAGAAGTAGAAATGAATATTACCGGAACCGCATTATCGTCAACAGATAAATTAGCAGAAACTTGTTATAAAATGATGAAAAATATGTATAAGAAGGAATATTCAGAATTTTTGAGTATGTTTTATGGTATTCATGTGAGTCAAATAAAATCTTTAGAAAGTGATTATGAAAATATAACACCAGAGCCATTTTTTAACATTACTTTACCAATGACAAAAAGTAATAATTTAGTAGATAGTTTTGAAGAATATATAAAGATAGAAAAAATGGATGGAGATAATAGAATTTTTAATGATAAAACAAATAAGAAAGAATCAGCAGAGAAGCAAATAAAATTTTGGAGTCTTCCTGATGTTTTAGTTATAACATTAAAACGATTTAATAATAATAATAGAAAAAATCAAGCATTGGTAGATTTTCCTTTAGAAGGATTGGATCTATCAAAATATATTATAGGTTATGATAAATCAAGTTATATATATAATTTGTATGGAATTTGTAACCATAGTGGTGGTTCACAAGGAGGTCATTATACAGCGTTTATAAAAAATTCAAATAAGAAATGGTATCATTTCAATGACACAATGGTAAATGAAGTTTCAAATTTAGCAAATTTAAAGGGTCCTCAAGCATATTGTTTTTTCTATAGAAAACAAAAGTAAATAAATTGTATATATATATATAATGGACGGTAATGTTGAAGTATCTCCGACTGGTGGATTTTCACAAATATATAATTCAATGAATAGTACTATTACGAATGCTAATCCATTAGTTTTAATAGCATTAACAGTGATTGTATTATTTTATTTTATATTATTTTCATATTTAGGATATAATCCAGTAGCTCAAAGACAAGAACAAAGCCCCGGAATGAAACTTATTGAATTAATTATGTGGGGATTATTAATATTTTTAGTATTAATAAATGGAATCCAATACTTTTTTAAATTGGATGTTAAAACTGCTATAAATAATATTTTTAAAGGAACTCCTGAAGTAGATATAACAGTAGCTCCTGAAAAACGTTTTATAGAAAAATCAGGAAATAAATTAACCAAAGATGTAAAAAAAATTGGAGAAGAAATAGAAAATGATTTAGGTTTAGGTAATTTCAGAAAAGGGTCAGGTTCAGGGTTTGGAGGAGGAGAAGTATTTAATGTAAGTAAAAATAATTACACTTACGACGAAGCTAAGGCAATCTGCAAAGCATATGGATCAAAATTAGCAACATATAATCAAATAGAAGATGCCTATAAGAGTGGTGCTGAATGGTGTAATTATGGATGGTCTGCCGATCAGATGGCATTTTATCCTACTCAAAAAAATACTTGGAAAAAACTTCAAAAAATAAAAGGCCACAAACATGACTGTGGTCGTCCAGGTGTTAACGGGGGTTATATTGATAATCCAAATGTTAGATTTGGTGTTAATTGTTTTGGAACAAAACCAACAATATCTGCTGAGGAACAAGATATAATGAATAATGCATCTATATATCCAAAATCAAAAGAAGATAGAAAAATTGATAGATTAGCAAGGAAGTATAAGAAAAATTTAGATACTATATTAATTAATCCATTTAATCATAACAGTTGGAGTCAAATATAAATTTATACTAATAATTATTATTATAAATTTATTTCAAATGATTATAAATAAACCAAAATAATACCATAAAAACAAATATAAATTTTAAGGTCTTTCTTTCATTTTCATTATCATCTGGCAATAGTTCTAATCTTCTTTCAATTTCAGTAGTAGTAAGTCCTCTTCTAGGAGGTGTTCTCACTCTTCTGATTTTTCTTTTTTTCAGTTTTCTCCAGAATGGTTTTCCATAAGTAGACGTGTGACATATAATGCATTCTGGTTTTATTTTATACCATTCATTAAAACATTTATAATGGCATTCATAATCACATTCACAATTTAAATTTAAAAAACAAGGTCTTTTAAGATCTTCGTGACATATTAGACAGGTGAACTTTTTTTTTTTAAATGAAAACATATAAGTATATTACTATTTAGTTATATGTTTATTATTTTTTTAGTCTTTATTATATGGGTTTTTTTCTATAAAGTTAAACCTATCCTCATATATGAGTCCTTGTATAAATAATCCCAAAGAGAATCCAATAATAATTTTTGGGATTTCTAAAAATAAACCAATTATACAAATTAGTAAATAAAACAACCAGTGATGTATATGAATTGCTTGTGTTTTATTAAAAGGAATAATAAGCATTCCTCTATATAATATAGGATAAATAGTTGGATTTATTAAAGGTTGGTTTCCAATATTTCGCGGAAGAACTAATTTACTGTAAAAGTATGATAACACTAATCCAAAAAAGAATAAATAAATCATATGAATATAATAATTATAATAATTATTAATTAATTACCTTAATTTCCTTGTTTTTCTCTTCTTTTTTTTTCTATTTTTTCTAGTTTTTCCTTTCTTTTTTTCACGTTGTTCGGCTAAATTTAATAATTTATTATAAATATCGTCTTTTATTACACCTCCATCTAGGGTTCTACTATGAATATTTTTTCTATTTTGTTTTATTTGACGATTCATTATATACAAACCAACGGGTATTCCAACATTTCCAAATTTATTATGAGAACCAATACCTCCTCCTACCATAGCAGGAATATTATTATCTCTAAATGCGTTTTCAAATTTCATTCCTATAGATTCAATTCCACCTCCTTTATTTTTATATAATACAAAATCCTCTTTTTCCATTATATATAATATTTATAATTAATTTTATTATTTTACTTAAATACTGGCTCAGCTAATTCAGGGCATTGGTAAAATATAGTTAAATCAAAATTATCTGATGTATGATCGTATACAATATCAGCAATTAATTCGCCTAATTCATTTTTCCAATCTTTTTTAAATATAACATCATTTCCAAATGCGGTATTAAATTCAGAATAAATTTTAGCTAATTTATATTTTGTTTTGCGTTCAAATTTCCAATAAGCTTCGTTATATAAAATTTCACGTGTATCTTTACATTCCAAAAATTCTTCCAATGAAACTTCTTTTACTAAGTCTTCAATTGATCTATTATCTTCATTATTAACTATAGTATCATCAACATATTTAGGTTTTTTTATGCTAGGCATATTAACAATTGCGATATATATATGAAGCCATGTAGTCTCTAAATGCTTTTTCATCTTTAATTACATACCCATCATTCGTTAATACACTTTTCATCTCTTTTATCATTTTAATTAAAATATTTTTTATTATAAATCCTTCTCTGTTTTCAGTGTTTAACCAGTCTTGAAAATTTTCCTCGCGATGTTTCTGTCGTAAATTTGCTAAACCATCAAATAAATCTTTATGTTGTTTATCAAATTTATAATCATCATCATTAGTTAATTTTTTTATTACAAGTTTCGAGTTAAAATTGGAATTCATAATATAATATATAAGATATTATGACTTTAAATGATTTATGAATATGATCTTTTAATATCATATTTAAAACTGGTTTGTCTTTTACTTTTAATATGTTTAATAATATTTTTAACAGCGTCTTCACTTTCAATACAGTCTTTTAACGCATCTTCTACCAATCCATAAGTTAACGGTGAAGTTTGTTTTACGTTTGCGAATTTTAATTTGCCATCACTGATTTGAATAACAGCATTTTCTAAACTATTATTTTCAGCATAATTAAAAATAGAAGAGGTTAGATCGGTACGTTGAGAGCGTAGTTCCTTTACTTGGTTCTGAAGTGCTTTAATTCTATTATCAACACTAACCCAATTTTGGATATTTTTTTGAAATCCTTCACTCATTATATATCATATAAATTTTAATTTCTAAATATTTATACGATATTATTTAACGACGACGGGAACGACGCTTTTTCATGGTGCGGCGCTTCTTTCTGCGACCACCTTTCTTAGCAACACGTTTCTGTTGGCGTTTCTGTGCTTTGTAAAGAAGGAAAGGAAGAAGTGCTGTTTTAAGAGCACCCATAACAGATCCCCCCTTGCGACTTTTACGGGCTTTGCGACCTTTGCGTGATTTACGCTTGCGATTTCTTTTCATTGTATGACGAGGCATTATACTATAAGTATAGATATTATCCTTTTCTAGGAATTAATATTTTATTCCGCAGTAATAAAATAAATATTCCTAAAATTAATAAAAAACTAATGAACACAAATATGATTGAAAGGAAAATATATGGATAAATTTCTTTTATTAGCATATCAATTAACGGGCGCATTAATTCTTTAAATTCCTCTTTTACATCTTTACGATGTAAAACTTTTAAACATTCATTTACTATTGTTTCTTTTAGTTCCATTATTATTTATTATAAATATTTTTATATTTGAATGCGTACTAGTTTAAAGTTTAATTTCTAAATTTAACCAAATGGAAAATATTATACAACCAGGAAATATGGTAGATTTTGATTTTAGCAATATTTCTTTAAAAAATCCCAAACCTATTCAAGGTGGTTCATTTTTGTCTTCAATAAAAAATAATAATAACGCATTAATCATACAAACACCAAAAATTAAAACCAAAAAAGGTATTACACATACTAGTAAGCACGTTTACACTGATTTAGTTTTTGAAAATGATAATGATAGTTATATTGAATGGTTAGAGAATCTTCAAGATTGTGTAAGAAATATTATATTAAAAAAAAGTGACACTTGGTTTCATGAACCAGTTACTTTAGATGAAATAGAATATAATTGGAATAGTTCTTTAAGAACATATAAACAAACAAAGCAATTACTAAGAACTTTTATACATAAAAATAAGGGGATATCTAGTAATGTATTAAAGATATACGATAGCGACTACAAAACAAAACACATCAATGATGTTACAGGAGAAACTCCTATTATATGTATTTTAGAAGTTATTGGGTTAAAATTTTCAAATACAAGTTTTCAGTTAGATTTTTGTTTAAGACAAGTAATGTTATTAGAAGATCAGCCTATTTTCAATGAACCTTTAATTAAATTGTCTACAAAAAAAGTTTCAAATAAAAATGTTGGAGAGAAAAATGTTTTATTTAAAGAACCTGATGATAAAGAAATTACTTTAGAAAAACCAAAAGTTATTAAATCAGAAAATTTAGAAAATATAAATCAAGAAGAAGAAATACCTGATTTAATTGATAATATAGTAGAAGATTTAGAAGAAGTTGATAATACTACTTCAGATTTAAGTAATAATTATGTCTTACAAGAAAATACATTAGAAAAAGAAGTTCAATCATCTACAGTGGATGATAAAATTTTAGAATTTACAAATAAAGTAAATGAAGTAAATTTAGATGATTTAGAAAAACAAGCCGAACCATTAGAAAGTGAAAAAGATAATAATGAATTACAAGAAGTTAGTTTAACTTTTGATGAAGAAGACCAAATTACTTTAAAGAATCCAAATGAAATATATTTAGATATTTATCGACAAGCAAGAGAAAAAGCCAAAAAAGCAAAACAGGAAGCAATTAAGGCATATTTAGAAGCAAAACGAATTAAAGAATTATATATGCTTGAAATAGTAGACAGTTCTGAAGATGAAAGTGAAAGTGAAGAAGATTCAGGCGATGAGGATGAGGACGAATTATTTAGCGAAAACTAAATACATAATATGAAAAATTTTATGTTTAGATTAATATATAATGAACATGTTAAAAAAACTTGTAAAAAAAATTACTAGCAAACCTATGTTAATGGCTATTGCTGCCGTTGTTGCCATTGCTGCATTATATTATTATTCCCAAGGATTTAGCAGTCCTATTGTTGGTATGTCTAATGCTAATGAAGCTGCTAAAGCTGTTGATAATGCTCCATCTAGTTGTGCTGCTGGTGGTAATAACTTTGTTCCTGCTGGTCCTATGGGACAAAACGCAGGAGAAGCCGCTGCTAATGGTGCCGTAACGGATACATATGGATTACCTCCTAGCTGTGCTAAACAGCAGGTTGTTGATCCTTCTGAGCTTCTTCCAAAAGGCGGAAACAATGAATTTAGCAAGTTAAACCCTATGGGTGCCGGTGATCTTAAAAATGTAAGCCTTCTTAAGGCAGGACATCATATCGGTATTAACACTGTAGGACAAAGTTTAAGAAACGCTAACTTACAGCTTCGCAGTGAACCAGCTAATCCTCAACTTAATGTTGGTCCTTGGAATCAAAGCACTATTGCTGCTGATAGCATGAGACGTCCATTAGAAATTGGATGTGGTTCCGCATAAATTATATTATTACTATTAAGTTTTATAATAATAATATATACAATGAATGATTGGTTCGCATATTTTATAATATTATTTGTAGTAGGATTTATCATTAAAATTTATTTTGAATCAGATATGTTTCATTTAAAGTGTATTGTAAGTGATGAAGATGGCAATACTTATTGCGTTAGAGAAAGTCCAAAACTAGAATTAGTTGCTGACTTATTAGCTCGCACTACAGAAAAATTAAAACAACTTGTTGCCTATTTAAAAGAAGAATATCCCAATAGAGAAAATGTTAGAAGATTAGCCAGAAAATTTAATCCAAAAAAAATAAGTGAAACATTACCCACCAGTAAATATACTGCTTACTCTGAAAATAAAGGGGAGAAACTTGCTTTCTGCACCACAACTACAAAAGAAGGTTCAAAATTAATTGATGAAAATACACTTGCGTTTGTGGCAATTCATGAATTAGCACACGTTATGAGTGAAAGTATAGGACATAACAAAGAATTCTGGGAGAACTTTAAGTTTTTACTTAAAAACGCAGTAAAAATAGAGATATATAAACCAATTGATTATAAAAATAAACCTAAAAATTACTGTGGGATGAAAATTACAGACAATCCTTACTACGATTTATAATAGTGCCTTTTTTTCAGCTGCCCTACATTTATGTATTAAACTGTCTTCATTTGATAAACTTCCTTCACGTCTAAAGACTTTAAATTTAATCATTTCACCAGAATCATATATTGGATTACTCTCATATATGTTTGTAAATTTTTTTGGTATTTCAGGAAAAAACGTATCACACTCATATTCGGCTTGTATTTCAGTATAAAATATTGAATTTATCATATTATTATTAATAGTATCATTATACAATTGAGCTCCTCCTATAATCCATATGTTATCAAATGTGTAGGGTCCATACAAATAATTTATACTGTCTAATGAATTCATAAAACTAACATCTCCATCTACCCACGGTCTTGTTTGAACTGTTCTTGAAGTTAAAACTATATTTTCTCTTTTAGGCAAAGGTTTATTTTTTTCAGGAATACTTAGCCAAGTTTTTCTTCCCATAACAACCGCATTATTTTTCTCTCCAATTGTTAGTTCTTTAAAATATTTCATTTCTTTTGACAGTTTCCATGGTAACCTATTTTTAAATCCTATTCCACCATTTTTACAAGCTGCTACAACAATATTCATAATTATATAATAAAAATATAGGATATATTTATATAGATGTCACAGATATATAAAGTAAACTTGTTAGACAAAAATATTATACAAAAAATTTTTGTTTTTAAAGGCAAATATGAAATAAATGAATCACCAAATAAAATTACAAGTATTCCTGGAAACTTTACTATTTTTTCTAAAAGTGAATTGGATAAGATAAATGAAAAAAATATTGACGTTCAATATATAGACCAACTCATATATGATGATGATTCTTTATTAAGAGTAAAAGAAAAAATACTTATTGAGTGTAGAAATTTGAATTTAAGCATTAATCAAATGTATCTTTTTTATAATTCTCAAAAAAAGTTCAATATAAATGATACTTATTATAAACTTACACAAAAAGAAACACATGAATTAAATATTAATACCCTTAACAGTTTTTTGTATAATTTTATTTCTAATAGTTACAAATTAATAAATAAACAGATAAATATTGATAGTGAAAAACAATTTTTTTCATTTGAAGATTTCAATGAATTGGAATTTAATTGGGATGAAAGTCATTTTTTTCAAAATTCTCTAGGACAAATAGCCAAACACAAAACAGAATATCCATATATCGCTAATCCATTCAATTGTATAAATAGTGATAGTTTTATTTTAAATAACGATGTAGTTAATACACAAAATTCATTACTTTTATTTGATTTTTTTCCTATAAAAAACAATAATATTTATTTATGTTCTGCTGAAAATGTTATAAATTATGCTGAAGAAAATAATTTTAACGTCCAATTTTTCTTAAAACTATATTTTCCACTGTTATATTCGGTTGATAACGTTCAAGATAGAAACAGTTTTGAGTTAAAAGGTAGACAATTAATTGATGATAATAAAAAACATGTTAAAAAATATTATAATACATATAATAATTTTATAAATCTATTTTATGATTTGGCAATTTTCGACGGTTCTAATGATTTTTCATTTACAGATACTGGTATTAATTATTTTGAATTTATTATACATCCCACGAGTATTATAAAATTACCGTTAGAGATTTTATTTAAAACTATACATTCTAATGAAAAAATGCCACTAATTAAATTTAATCAAGGAGAAGGATATGAGAATATTTATAGAATTTATACCGATGATTATGTATCCTTATCTGGTATAAAAATACCATATTTGTATGTTAAACATAATTTTAAAAAGATAAAAATATTAGAATTAATGAGAAATTTATCAAAAACAACAAGTATCGGATTTTATATTATTGAAAAATATTTACAGCAAAAATTTGAAATATATTGTGAATTTTTAGAAAATGGTAATATTCATATAAAAGTAGATTGTCCTATTTTAATTTCAAAAGATCAAGCAGAAACATTAATTAAAAAATCTATTAATGAAAATGTATTACTTCATGTTACATCATATTTAAAACAGAGTGGATATGAGTATGTTATATTCAATAACTTTTTTGAAGATAATATTGAAATTATAGATATTAATTATACGTTCAAAAAGGAAAATAAAAAGGTATTAAAATTAAGTAGTTATACAGGGTGTATTAGTTCTATTTTTAATTTATTATCAAAAGACGCTTTAAAAACAAGTGATGAAATAATGCTTACATACAAACGCGTGTCTGGATTTAAAGTAATGGATAGTATAAAAGCATTTATTACAACTCAAAGACAAAAGGGATTAATTGGTCCTATTTTAATACATGCAATGATGGAAAATTTTCCAGAAAAAATACCAACTCAAGAAAAAGCAAATGAAATACTGGCAGAATGGAATGAAGAAATCAGCACCACTATAGAAACTTTTGGAAATAAATTAATTAAAATAGAAAATAATCCAGGTTTTAATACAATAATTACAAATGAATTAACATCAGGTCAAAATAATACACTTATTATAGTAAAAAATATTAATAATATCGAATACATTAAATACTTGAGTGTATTTATTACTTCATTATTAAAAATTTTAACTAAAAAAATTACTACTAAGGAAAATAAAGATAGAATAAAGCGCATATGTAAAATAAAAAAAAATATAGATGCCATTGATGAGTCAGTAGACATAAATAAAAATCAGAAAAGTGGATTAGTAACATTTGATGCTAGTGGTCCTGAGTCTGAAATGGATGATGATGATTTCATAGACAGTGATGATGACGATGATGACGACGATGATTTTGTAGACAGCGAGGAAGATGGATTATTATCCGAAACTGAAGATGGTGAAGATGAAGATGAAGATGAAGATGAAGATGGTGAAGATGGTGAAGATGAAGATGATGAAGATGAAGATGAAGATGGTGAAGAAGAGGATAATGAAGAAAATGATGAGGAAGATGAAGCCAAGGAAGTAAAAAAAGAAGAAGATAAAAAACAAAATCAAACGGCAATAGATATAAATGTTGATGAATTTGACGATGATAGTGGTCTAGAATCAATACCAGATACTCCTGAAGAAACTAGTAAAAAGCCTTCACCGCAAGCAATTAATATTAATCTTGATGATTTAGATGATGATAGTGAATCATTAGGTAGTAGTGATGATGAAGATTTACTAGAGGAAAGTGATGACGATTCAATGAGTGGTGGTTCGGATAGTGATAGTGATAGTGATAGCGATGATGAAGAATTGCGCCAAGATTTGTCACATATTAAATTAAAAGGACAAAAAGGTTATATGGCTCAAAGATTAACAACTAGAGATCCTGAATTATTTTTGAAAAAAGATAAAAATGGATATAAATCTTTTAGTAAAAGTTGCCAGTCTCAGTATAGTAGACAACCTATAATATTAAATGATGAAGAACTAGAATACATTAATAGTAGAGATGAAGAGGAAAAAATAAAATCATACGATGAAATTATTAATTATGTTAATCCTGATTCCGGTAAAAAATATAACTATATATGTCCTAGATTTTGGTGTTTAAGAGATGAAAATGGAAAATCTAGAAGTCTTTCACTTAAACAAATTAATCAAGGAGAATGTGGTGGATGGGATGCGTTGATTCCAGAAGGAGCAAAAGTAGTTCCACGTGGTAAAAGAATAATGGAGTTTAGCGACGAACGATTTCATAGAATGGGTTCTAAAATTCCAAAAGATGACCCATCCAGAAAATTAGTATATAAACCTATGTATCCAGGGTTTCTACCAAAAGATAAACATCCTGATGGATTATGTATTCCATGTTGTTTTCAAAATCCGTTTACAGGTGAAGGAAAAAAAGAAGATGATAAAACATTAGAATATAATTATTATTCTAGTAATAAAGGCCCTAGTAAAATGAATCCAACATATGACACTGATGAAAATAATAATATAATATTAGATAGCATACGAGGAGATAAAATACTAAAATCAGTAGGTGTTGCGAATGAAAATTATAGTGAATGTAATGAAACAAAGATTAACAGAAAAGTAAAAAAATCTACAACAAGTATAGATAGCACACCAGTTTTACATTTCCCTCTAAAATCGGGTCAACTTGGATATATGAATGAATCATTACAAAAGTTTTTAGGTTTTGAAAATACATCTATTTGTTATACATCTTTTACTGCTAGCAATGTTAATAAAAGATTGAAAATGAATAGTTATTGTATGTTAAGATTAGGCATAGAAAAAAATAAAACGCAATCATTTTTATGTTTATTAGCCTCTATTTATCCCGATTATAAAAAACGTGTAAATGAAAGGGGTGAACCATTATCATCCAAACCGTGTAAATTACAAGAATTTAAACGAATGTTTATACAAGAATTAACAATTGAAAAATTTATACAATGTCAAAATGGTATATTATTACAAGTTTTTAAAGATGAAAACA
>Ga0315315_10002717_pt1 | contig 16188 bp, 14 predicted proteins | sample M140m3416metaG_FD_203699 | JGI IMG/M metagenome (GOLD analysis project Ga0315315, IMG submission 203699) | Ammonia-oxidizing marine archaeal communities from Monterey Bay, California, United States - M1 40m 3416 | ecosystem: Environmental > Aquatic > Marine > Intertidal zone | place: USA... | reverse complement strand
TGATGACCTCTAGAGAACAGCAAAGAAAATTTGATCGAATAGCCGCCTCTAGGATGTCCAAGATTAAAGGGGGCATTCCTTCACATGTGGCACTCTCAAATCATAGGTCGATCACCCTTCGAAACAAATTGAGGCGTTTGGGGCTTGAGGGTCCACACATAGAGGCCGCCATCTCCATGGTCGATGAAATGGGCCTTCAAGAAGTGATGAGTCATCAACCACTTGGTTCAAGGTTCGCATCTATGCCCCATGCTAAACGTCCGGCTAAGATTTGGAAGCCTTAATTTCACTTATGTTAATTGACATAAATCTATTCAAACCTTCAGCTTTATTGATTAACAATAAACACCCGTTTCTTGAACTTCCGCCTTTTACTATATTCGGACCTTCAAAGTTAATCCTTCCACCTAAGAAAACTAATTCTTGAATATGTGGGTTTATATTATCACAGAATGTCTTTTGGCATAATTTATTAGGAATCAACATAATGTGAGTTCCTCCGGTTTTAGTGTGTTCAAGACCTTTTGCAAACCACTTGAGAATTGAAGGCGTGTCAAATGGAGGGTTTGAATATATTGTTGAACGTTCGGGCCAATCATCTTCAAGCCTTAATGGTTCGAATAAATTATTCAAACCGTCTATACAGGCAGCATCATAATGAATAGGCCCAAAATTTTCATTTATCCAAGTTATGAGATAACTTGGGGTCCTAAAGTCGCATAAATTTGTTTTTGGATGATTCCTTAAGAATGCTTCAGCTTGTTCTGTCAAAAGCCACACCTCTTCATCAAAATCGAATAAGCATAAGCGGCCTGTTGAGGAACTACTCCATTGCCACAGGCTCGTATTCGGTGAACCCAATCGGCCACCCCATCAACCATTCGACCCATTCCGGGTTCAACTTTCCACCAACTTTCAAATTCTCCAAATTTGAAACCTTTCTTGTGAGTGTGTCGTTTGAGTATTTTCCCCTCTTGAGATTTATTCCTAAGTCGAACGGCTCTCTTGCTGTTGGTGTTGGCCACCTGTGATTTATCACCGCCCCCTTCAACGTTAAATTCCCCGCTCCATAAGTTAGGTTCGATCTCATTCCGTCGCTCGCCGTTGGTGTTGGAAAAATCATTTCTTTCAAATTCCTGTGGGCTTGACTGTGGTTCATGGAATCGCATAGCATGTTTGCTTGCGTCGTTGGAGTAGGCAAAGAGGAACCATCTTGAACGTTTGTGGGGTGCGCCAACTTCGGAAGCTGCCACAACACACCACGCCGCATCATACCCCATTTTGGAAAGGTCTTTGAGAATTCTGGGTAATGCCCACTTAACGACATTTGGCACATTTTCCAAGAAGATGAATTGTGGAACAACTTCGCCAATGATACGGGCAAAGTCGGGCCACAAATCTCTTGGATCCTTATCCGCCAATTGTTTCCCTGCTGTTGAATAAGGTTGACATGGGAACCCTCCAGAGAGGAAAGAAATTTTTCCACGCCAAGGTTTGCCGTCGAAGGTTCGCACATTAGACCAAATAGGGGCTTTAGGAAGTGATCCCTTTTCCATCTTAGAGGCCAAGACCGACGCGGGATAGATTTCCCCTTCGACATAGCAAACGGTTCTTGAGCCAGGAAGGACGGATTCAATTCCTCGCTCAAGACCTCCAACCCCGGCACATAAAGCCAAGCCATTCAAACCACCAACTCCTTGCAAAGGATCAAAGAAAACAACATTCTCCAGAACTTCATTTTACCACCTTTCTAAATCGCTTCGTTGGGTGATTGAATCTCAATCCGTCCCATGATTCCAAACAACATGAACACACCAATTCTCCTTGATGTTCAAACAGCAATTCTTCATCAGCAACTCCGCAACGATAAACACATTCCACGTAATCATCTCGGCCAAATAGCCAAATCGAAAGTGCTGATTGATTGTTAGAACCCATTAGATCAACAAGCCTCCTCTTCAAGTCGTGTGGCACATTCAAAACAATACCAAAACCGACCACTCCACCACATGAAGCCATCTTGAAATGAAACCTCGCAACAATCGCATTCAATGAGGTTCATTCAATCCCCTCCGTGCATTTACAATTTACTTCTTCAATCACTTTGAAACCATCATTCCAATATTTACAGCCGCACGGCTTCAAGAACCAAGTCATTCTTTCAACCCCCAAACGATTTGTCGGTGTCTTTTGTGTTGCCAAATTTCTTGCTTGAAGTCTTTCTTTTCAACGTCTCCATTCCTTCTTAGAAGCATAACAACCGAGTTAATTGAGCCTCCGCCCCATCTCGTTTCATTATCAAGGAACTCCTTGATTTGACCGCCTGTTAAATGTCCTTCTCTTTCTAAAATTTCTTTTATTTTCTTTCTTAATATTCTTGTTCGTGCCAGATTTATTCCTCCTTCTTTTCTTCATGGATCACGAGGCCACAAAACCCACAAATCACACGCCAACAAACCGAGGGGTCGGTTGAAGTGTGGATGGAAGCGTTGCCAGCCCTTTCGCAACAGTGATTCATCATTGAACCCCACCTTTGTTTGAAAAATCTATGCGAGTTGCGAAAGCATCACACTTTCTGCATGCCCTTTCAATAGGATAGTGAATCCCCCTCGCTCTTGTTTTAATAGCCATGGCGAGAAATGATTGGTCACATGATGAACAATAATATTCAACTTGGGCGGAGTCTAACGTTTCGTTAAGAGGTTTCAATTCCCTTGTTAGAAGTCGTTCAATGTGTCTTGAGCGGCTTTGAGAAGCTGCTAAGGATCGGTCCCATTCAATAATTAACTTCCTTGGCAAAGAGATTGAAATCGGCTGTCGCCTTTTGTCTGATGAAGTCCTTGGTCTTCCCATTCTTATTCCTCTTTTTTGTTATGCGACAGAATGCGTTTTTTCACTGAGTTCATTTTTGTTGGTTGATCCGTCGCATAATGTATGATATTGGACCGCAGGTGTTCGGTTAAGTCTGTCGTATAATGAACTAAGAGGTTCCCACATATATAGTTTATGAAATAAACTCCAGCCCGTTCGACAAACCCTCATCCTTTGGATGAATCGGGTTTCCTCAACAGCCTCTCGGCCTCCCCTTAACCCCCGTGGGGGTCCAAGAGGAAATAAAGGTAGGGGTTCGGGGAGGATGAATGTCAAGACCGGCTCAAGACGGGAAGGGGGGGGCTGGCCCCCCTTCCCTTTTCGCCTGTTTCGCTCGCTTCGCTCGCAGGGAGATAGTGGGGATTAAGGAGGCTCGCCATAAAGATAAATTATGGAATCAACAGCACCCAAAAAGAAAGATTGGTTACGGATCGCCTTCATTCTAAAAAAGATGGGTCCAATGCACCCAGAGCAAATTCAATTTATTTTCAATCATGTTTGGCCCAATCGGTCAAGATCATCACGAGAAGTGGCTCAAATAATTGTATGCTACCAAAATAAAGGGTTTCAACGTCAACCCGATCACCAATTAAGCGACAGAAGGTTGAAAGTTTATTCATTCGAATCAAATATGCCTCAAATTTCAAGAAATACTCTCAAAAGATGGGAAGAAAATATCAACCCCTTAAGGGGTTGGAATATCTAAAGTGTTCATTCCTTCAAATAGGCTTTAGACTTAGGACCTATTAGGTGAACAAATTATGACAACCTGGCAAAAACAAATTAAACAAATCGCAATGGCTCTTTCAGTCATTGGTGGACTATGGATGGCCCTTACAGTGGGGCTTGGTGATGTATTCAACATTATCACCGACCCAGCAAGCGTTGACGCGGCAACCGCCGCAAGCCTTGGCGGAATTGATTTCATTGATCGTGTGGCCGTTGCCGGTGTTGTTGTGACGTTGGCAGGTTCAGCCGGTCTTGGTTTGGTTTCCGTCTCTGGAAACAACCCTCCAGCTCTCAACACAATCCTCCGATATGCACCTCTTATCATTGGATTCGTTGCTTTCTCGGCCTTCGGAACCGAAGCCTGGGACCTTGTGACGGGCAACCGCACATGGGCCAACTTCGATGATATCCAGAACTCATACATGCTTTTCCTCGCTTCCTCTATGGTTGCCGGAATCGTTGGTCTACTTGACCGCCGCTGATTGGGGGACACCCCCAATGAACATGAAGAGAAACAGCGCGCTTGCTGTTGGTATTGTGATGGCCCTTCTTTTAGGGAACGCATTGGCAGGGATCACTCCTGTCGGATATCATGCCGATTGCATTGATGGTATAGATAATGAGGGCGACTCCTTCATTGATGGGTTTGATGATGATTGCCAAGTTTATCCCTATGCTGATGGAAACGGCGAGGACCCAACTCCATTGAGTGAACGTAGTCAGGATTCTAACTATAAATCACTCTTTGAATACCATAGGGATTTTATCCCAATGATGAGCCAAGAGCAAACGGATGTTATATGCGCTTACATTCAAATTCAACCCGGCGGATATGAAGAGCCCGATCTCCAAAACGCTATTGATTGGACGACTGAAAATGAAATCAACTGCGAAGTATCGGGGCCATGAGAGGAAGTGGTTAGCATTGCCAAAGCATCAATGACACGGCTTCAATGGAACGCCTTGGCTATCATCACTCTTATTGGCTTCATGCCGTTTGCTGTAGCTGTTATAACAAATGCCGGCAGCGATAGCGACGGATTAAGTGAGGATTCAATTGGAAATCAAGCATTTGCCAATCAAGGGCGAGGTATTTGGTGGGATAATGGGAATAACTACAGTTCTCATTATGAATCAACCATCCCTATGCCCTCCGGGTGGTATAATTGCGTCTATATTGAGGACGGTCGATGTGGTGAAGACTATTCATATTCCAATGATTATTTAGTACCACTTACCGCTTCACCTAACAATTGGTTAAGCGGTCAAACCTTGTACCAATTCGGCCAAACGCATAACCAGGCATTATCACCGGGAGAATATTTGGGAACTTCTGGAAGCGGTCCTTTTGGGTGGTATATGTACGGTGAATCATTCAATGGGATCAACTCAAATGAATCACTTGATAAAATCTCATACCAATTTATTGATTATCAAACTGAATATTCATGCGAATATAATGGATTTGTTGATTTAGACATTTATGCCTCATTGACGTTTATTCAAGGAAATCAAACCTACGAGCTGGAAAATTTTGTATTCGAAACCACTAATAAATTTGAATGGAACCGCTATGATCCATCAAACGCTCATTGGGGAACCGCTTGTGTTATTGGTATTGAATTGGAATTTGATTTTACAGGATTCGAAAGCCTTGGAATCACTGAGTGGAACAGTGGGAATTGGTCTGGAACCGACCATTTAATTCAAATTCAACAAGTAGTTAGGGCCGATGGTCAAAATATCGGTTCCACGGGTTTGCCATGGGCAGGAGATTCTTTGTTTGCCTTTGGTGCTGAACATCAAAGCATCAACACCGTCCAAGCGGGTTTTATTATCAAATCTTTAACCACCATCCTGTCATTTGGAACGTTTGCTTTAGCCATCGCTTCAACTCCTTATTGGGATCCGTTTAAGTCGTTCTTCAAGGGGGCTATTTGATGTTTGAATTGATTATCTACCTCTTAACCCTGCTGGCTTCGCTCTCAGTCGTGGGAGCTGCCGGAACTTCTGGTTTATTGAATAATGCCTTTCAAAGAGGATTTGCCGGTGTTTCAACTCAGTTCGTTAGTTCTAACTTTTTGCTTAATTATACAAACACTGAATCCTTCCTTCGGGCTTGTTATGGTGGGGAGTTGGGACTTGTAGGGTATTTTTTTGTGCTATCTTTGGGCGTGTTGATCGTTACTTGGATTTCAAACCTTTACAACTACCGACAGGCAATTATTTGAGGTGAATAAAATGGTCATAGCAACAGCCGCCACCACCCAAGTTATCGCCTCGGCTACCGATGATGAAGGATTGATAAATAAAGGGTTCAAATTAACCATCATAATCGGTTTGGCTTTAGCCATCGGAACCGGAATTTTCTTAATTTGGCAATTGACTTCAATTTTTAGTTCAATAAGTGATTCATTTTTAGGACTTACTACCATTGGAACTCTTGTTTCAAACGTTCCCGGTCCTTTGGGATGGATCGCAACGGTAGGCACATGGACAATTTCAGCATTTGGATTCGGCAATAGGTGATAACATGACACAAAAAACAACAAAGAAAGAGGGAACACAACATGGGGCATTCGCGGTATAAATTCAGTGTGTCGTTGATACTGCTGGCATTCCTCTTTCTGCCAACCGTTTCCGCGGATGACCCCTCCTCTTCATGCCTGGCTTATTCTTATACTGAAAGTGATAGCCACGCCTTCTTGATTCAAGCCAATACCTCAAATTTTGGAAATGAAATAAACGTTCAAACTGATTGCGAATATATTGAACTCTGGATAGATGGGGCTTTAGTTGCCAGCTCCACCGGATCAACTTTTCAATATGCAATTGAACCCGGTCTTCATAATGTTTCACTGATTTCAAATAATTTCAGTGCAAATTATTCTTATGTCAATTTTTACCCAGACCGTTTGAATTGGGAGTTCGATTGGATTGAATTGAATGAACTTGACGTTCAATTTATTGATGTGACAAAGGCCGAGATTCAGGAAAATTGGGCATCATTTCTTTCCATAATTATTGCGTGGATGCTTTCGACCTATGTTTATTGGAATTTAGTTCAATCCTACGTTCAAAAGAACTTCATTGAGGAGGTGACTAATTGAGCGATGAAGAAATTCAAACTTCCAACGAAAAGGGGGGGTCAAACGGAAGAACATGGGCCGATGTTTTCGTAGGGGCGACATACATAACCGGAGGGGGGTTATTTTTGCTCGCCATGGGTATCGGAATTTACTTTTTAGTCGGTGAGGTTCCTGTTTGGTTTTTTATCGCGATGCTCACCTCATTGATTTTTATTCCTTTTATGATTGAAAGAGCCAAGGATGATGCTTCTTTGATCTTGGTTAGCGATGGACCCCACCGATTAACCGAATACCGCGTAGGGAACAAAGTGGGTCTGGAAATTGAAGGCAATTCCGTCCTTTTTCAATCAAGTACCGGAGTATTGAGGCAGGTTCTTTCAAGCATTGATATTCAAAACAAAACGGCGATAGGCTCCGAATTTGCTAATCATACACAAATTGATCAAGTTAGAGATTTGACAACCCTTCAAAGAATGGTTGAGATGCTACAAAGCACTTTGAAAGAAACCCGTATCAGTTCTCAAACTGTCGGTGTTGAAGTTGAGAAGCAATCCATTGAGATTGTAGACTGGGCTTTGAAGACAATTTATGGCGCAATAATCCCAACCGAAATAAGCGAAGCATTTGGAGTAAAAGAGGATTCGATCCAAATGGAATTTGATGAAACAATTGAAGATATGGTGGAGGATTTCCAATGAAAAAGAATTGCTTCCCACCCTCAATAATTAACCTTCTTTTGAAGGAAGGCCAACGGTGGAAGGTGGAGGGTGAATTTAGAGAAGCCCTGGGAACCGGAATAATTCCAATTATCGCAAGTGCCAGAGGGGGAAAAACAAGTTTGGCGTATGCTTTTATTGATTATGTGATAGAACACACAAACCGCCCGGTCATCCTTGATTCATTCCCTCAAGTGGTGATTGATGAAGGAATACCGGATCATTGGAAGGGTAGGGTTTCAAACACCTCCTTCAATGATATTGCCTCAGTTGATGAACCGGCGGTTTGGCTTCTGGATGATTCAGCCACCCATTTTAACTCCAGGTCGGCTATGAGTTCCACAAACCAAACCCTGGCAAAGTCGGCGGGCGTTTTGTCACACTTTGGGGGCGGCATGACAGTTCTATTCACGACTCAAAGCCTCAGCGGCATTGATTTAAGCCTGTTGAGATACACCACCATAAGCCCAATAATTCGATGGGTTGACCGTGATCTTATAGCCCAAGAAAGAAAAGAATGGAAGGGTGAAATTGAACACGGACAATATGAATTGAGAAAGGTTTCAAAGGATCCAAGATACAGAGACTTCTTTTGGTCATCCAAGGACAGGTGTTTAGTGCAAGCACCTTACCCTAAATTCTTATCAAAAAAAGAGGATGCCAGAAAAGCGGATTTATTATCACGTCCAATGCGTTATCATAGCATTGAGGATAAACAGATCATGTTAGGTATTATCAAGCCACCAGCAAAGAGAAGAGCAAAGCGAAAGAAGGTGAACAATGATGAGCAATAGAGAACAGCAGAGAAAATTTGATAGAATAGCCGCTTCAAGGATGTCCAAGATTAAAGGGGGGATTCCTTCACATGTGGCACTCTCAAATCATAGGTCGATAACTCTAAGGAACAAATTAAGGCGTTTGGGGCTTGAGGGTCCACACATAGAAGCTGCCCTGTCGATGGTTGATGAAATGGGCCTTCAAGAAGTGATGAGTCATCAACCACTTGGTTCAAGGTTCGCATCCATGCCACATGCTAAACGTCCGGCTAAGATTTGGAAACCTTAAAGCCGCATCTTTCCATCAAAATCGAATAAGCATAAGCGGCCTGTTGAGGAACTACTCCATTGCCACAGGCTCGTATTCGGTGAACCCAATCGGCCACCCCATCAACCATTCGACCCATTCCGGGTTCAACTTTCCACCAACTTTCAAATTCTCCAAATTTGAAACCTTTCTTGTGAGTGTGTCGTTTGAGTATTTTCCCCTCTTGAGATTTATTCCTAAGTCGAACGGCTCTCTTGCTGTTGGTGTTGGCCACCTGTGATTTATCACCGCCCCCTTCAACGTTAAATTCCCCGCTCCATAAGTTAGGTTCGATCTCATTCCGTCGCTCGCCGTTGGTGTTGGAAAAATCATTTCTTTCAAATTCCTGTGGGCTTGACTGTGGTTCATGGAATCGCATAGCATGTTTGCTTGCGTCGTTGGAGTAGGCAAAGAGGAACCATCTTGAACGTTTGTGGGGTGCGCCAACTTCGGAAGCTGCCACAACACACCACGCCGCATCATACCCCATTTTGGAAAGGTCTTTGAGAATTCTGGGTAATGCCCACTTAACGACATTTGGCACATTTTCCAAGAAGATGAATTGTGGAACAACTTCGCCAATGATACGGGCAAAGTCGGGCCACAAATCTCTTGGATCCTTATCCGCCAATTGTTTCCCTGCTGTTGAATAAGGTTGACATGGGAACCCTCCAGAGAGGAAAGAAATTTTTCCACGCCAAGGTTTGCCGTCGAAGGTTCGCACATTAGACCAAATAGGGGCTTTAGGAAGTGATCCCTTTTCCATCTTAGAGGCCAAGACCGACGCGGGATAGATTTCCCCTTCGACATAGCAAACGGTTCTTGAGCCAGGAAGGACGGATTCAATTCCTCGCTCAAGACCTCCAACCCCGGCACATAAAGCCAAGCCATTCAAACCACCAACTCCTTGCAAAGGATCAAAGAAAACAACATTCTCCAGAACTTCATTTTACCACCTTTCTAAATCGCTTCGTTGGGTGATTGAATCTCAATCCGTCCCATGATTCCAAACAACATGAACACACCAATTCTCCTTGATGTTCAAACAGCAATTCTTCATCAGCAACTCCGCAACGATAAACACATTCCACGTAATCATCTCGGCCAAATAGCCAAATCGAAAGTGCTGATTGATTGTTAGAACCCATTAGATCAACAAGCCTCCTCTTCAAGTCGTGTGGCACATTCAAAACAATACCAAAACCGACCACTCCACCACATGAAGCCATCTTGAAATGAAACCTCGCAACAATCGCATTCAATGAGGTTCATTCAATCCCCTCCGTGCATTTACAATTTACTTCTTCAATCACTTTGAAACCATCATTCCAATATTTACAGCCGCACGGCTTCAAGAACCAAGTCATTCTTTCAACCCCCAAACGATTTGTCGGTGTCTTTTGTGTTGCCAAATTTCTTGCTTGAAGTCTTTCTTTTCAACGTCTCCATTCCTTCTTAGAAGCATAACAACCGAGTTAATTGAGCCTCCGCCCCATCTCGTTTCATTATCAAGGAACTCCTTGATTTGACCGCCTGTTAAATGTCCTTCTCTTTCTAAAATTTCTTTTATTTTCTTTCTTAATATTCTTGTTCGTGCCAGATTTATTCCTCCTTCTTTTCTTCATGGATCACGAGGCCACAAAACCCACAAATCACACGCCAACAAACCGAGGGGTCGGTTGAAGTGTGGATGGAAGCGTTGCCAGCCCTTTCGCAACAGTGATTCATCATTGAACCCCACCTTTGTTTGAAAAATCTATGCGAGTTGCGAAAGCATCACACTTTCTGCATGCCCTTTCAATAGGATAGTGAATCCCCCTCGCTCTTGTTTTAATAGCCATGGCGAGAAATGATTGGTCACATGATGAACAATAATATTCAACTTGGGCGGAGTCTAACGTTTCGTTAAGAGGTTTCAATTCCCTTGTTAGAAGTCGTTCAATGTGTCTTGAGCGGCTTTGAGAAGCTGCTAAGGATCGGTCCCATTCAATAATTAACTTCCTTGGCAAAGAGATTGAAATCGGCTGTCGCCTTTTGTCTGATGAAGTCCTTGGTCTTCCCATTCTTATTCCTCTTTTTTGTTATGCGACAGAATGCGTTTTTTCACTGAGTTCATTTTTGTTGGTTGATCCGTCGCATAATGTATGATATTGGACCGCAGGTGTTCGGTTAAGTCTGTCGTATAATGAACTAAGAGGTTCCCACATATATAGTTTATGAAATAAACTCCAGCCCGTTCGACAAACCCTCATCCTTTGGATGAATCGGGTTTCCTCAACAGCCTCTCGGCCTCCCCTTAACCCCCGTGGGGGTCCAAGAGGAAATAAAGGTAGGGGTTCGGGGAGGATGAATGTCAAGACCGGCTCAAGACGGGAAGGGGGGGGCTGGCCCCCCTTCCCTTTTCGCCTGTTTCGCTCGCTTCGCTCGCAGGGAGATAGTGGGGATTAAGGAGGCTCGCCATAAAGATAAATTATGGAATCAACAGCACCCAAAAAGAAAGATTGGTTACGGATCGCCTTCATTCTAAAAAAGATGGGTCCAATGCACCCAGAGCAAATTCAATTTATTTTCAATCATGTTTGGCCCAATCGGTCAAGATCATCACGAGAAGTGGCTCAAATAATTGTATGCTACCAAAATAAAGGGTTTCAACGTCAACCCGATCACCAATTAAGCGACAGAAGGTTGAAAGTTTATTCATTCGAATCAAATATGCCTCAAATTTCAAGAAATACTCTCAAAAGATGGGAAGAAAATATCAACCCCTTAAGGGGTTGGAATATCTAAAGTGTTCATTCCTTCAAATAGGCTTTAGACTTAGGACCTATTAGGTGAACAAATTATGACAACCTGGCAAAAACAAATTAAACAAATCGCAATGGCTCTTTCAGTCATTGGTGGACTATGGATGGCCCTTACAGTGGGGCTTGGTGATGTATTCAACATTATCACCGACCCAGCAAGCGTTGACGCGGCAACCGCCGCAAGCCTTGGCGGAATTGATTTCATTGATCGTGTGGCCGTTGCCGGTGTTGTTGTGACGTTGGCAGGTTCAGCCGGTCTTGGTTTGGTTTCCGTCTCTGGAAACAACCCTCCAGCTCTCAACACAATCCTCCGATATGCACCTCTTATCATTGGATTCGTTGCTTTCTCGGCCTTCGGAACCGAAGCCTGGGACCTTGTGACGGGCAACCGCACATGGGCCAACTTCGATGATATCCAGAACTCATACATGCTTTTCCTCGCTTCCTCTATGGTTGCCGGAATCGTTGGTCTACTTGACCGCCGCTGATTGGGGGACACCCCCAATGAACATGAAGAGAAACAGCGCGCTTGCTGTTGGTATTGTGATGGCCCTTCTTTTAGGGAACGCATTGGCAGGGATCACTCCTGTCGGATATCATGCCGATTGCATTGATGGTATAGATAATGAGGGCGACTCCTTCATTGATGGGTTTGATGATGATTGCCAAGTTTATCCCTATGCTGATGGAAACGGCGAGGACCCAACTCCATTGAGTGAACGTAGTCAGGATTCTAACTATAAATCACTCTTTGAATACCATAGGGATTTTATCCCAATGATGAGCCAAGAGCAAACGGATGTTATATGCGCTTACATTCAAATTCAACCCGGCGGATATGAAGAGCCCGATCTCCAAAACGCTATTGATTGGACGACTGAAAATGAAATCAACTGCGAAGTATCGGGGCCATGAGAGGAAGTGGTTAGCATTGCCAAAGCATCAATGACACGGCTTCAATGGAACGCCTTGGCTATCATCACTCTTATTGGCTTCATGCCGTTTGCTGTAGCTGTTATAACAAATGCCGGCAGCGATAGCGACGGATTAAGTGAGGATTCAATTGGAAATCAAGCATTTGCCAATCAAGGGCGAGGTATTTGGTGGGATAATGGGAATAACTACAGTTCTCATTATGAATCAACCATCCCTATGCCCTCCGGGTGGTATAATTGCGTCTATATTGAGGACGGTCGATGTGGTGAAGACTATTCATATTCCAATGATTATTTAGTACCACTTACCGCTTCACCTAACAATTGGTTAAGCGGTCAAACCTTGTACCAATTCGGCCAAACGCATAACCAGGCATTATCACCGGGAGAATATTTGGGAACTTCTGGAAGCGGTCCTTTTGGGTGGTATATGTACGGTGAATCATTCAATGGGATCAACTCAAATGAATCACTTGATAAAATCTCATACCAATTTATTGATTATCAAACTGAATATTCATGCGAATATAATGGATTTGTTGATTTAGACATTTATGCCTCATTGACGTTTATTCAAGGAAATCAAACCTACGAGCTGGAAAATTTTGTATTCGAAACCACTAATAAATTTGAATGGAACCGCTATGATCCATCAAACGCTCATTGGGGAACCGCTTGTGTTATTGGTATTGAATTGGAATTTGATTTTACAGGATTCGAAAGCCTTGGAATCACTGAGTGGAACAGTGGGAATTGGTCTGGAACCGACCATTTAATTCAAATTCAACAAGTAGTTAGGGCCGATGGTCAAAATATCGGTTCCACGGGTTTGCCATGGGCAGGAGATTCTTTGTTTGCCTTTGGTGCTGAACATCAAAGCATCAACACCGTCCAAGCGGGTTTTATTATCAAATCTTTAACCACCATCCTGTCATTTGGAACGTTTGCTTTAGCCATCGCTTCAACTCCTTATTGGGATCCGTTTAAGTCGTTCTTCAAGGGGGCTATTTGATGTTTGAATTGATTATCTACCTCTTAACCCTGCTGGCTTCGCTCTCAGTCGTGGGAGCTGCCGGAACTTCTGGTTTATTGAATAATGCCTTTCAAAGAGGATTTGCCGGTGTTTCAACTCAGTTCGTTAGTTCTAACTTTTTGCTTAATTATACAAACACTGAATCCTTCCTTCGGGCTTGTTATGGTGGGGAGTTGGGACTTGTAGGGTATTTTTTTGTGCTATCTTTGGGCGTGTTGATCGTTACTTGGATTTCAAACCTTTACAACTACCGACAGGCAATTATTTGAGGTGAATAAAATGGTCATAGCAACAGCCGCCACCACCCAAGTTATCGCCTCGGCTACCGATGATGAAGGATTGATAAATAAAGGGTTCAAATTAACCATCATAATCGGTTTGGCTTTAGCCATCGGAACCGGAATTTTCTTAATTTGGCAATTGACTTCAATTTTTAGTTCAATAAGTGATTCATTTTTAGGACTTACTACCATTGGAACTCTTGTTTCAAACGTTCCCGGTCCTTTGGGATGGATCGCAACGGTAGGCACATGGACAATTTCAGCATTTGGATTCGGCAATAGGTGATAACATGACACAAAAAACAACAAAGAAAGAGGGAACACAACATGGGGCATTCGCGGTATAAATTCAGTGTGTCGTTGATACTGCTGGCATTCCTCTTTCTGCCAACCGTTTCCGCGGATGACCCCTCCTCTTCATGCCTGGCTTATTCTTATACTGAAAGTGATAGCCACGCCTTCTTGATTCAAGCCAATACCTCAAATTTTGGAAATGAAATAAACGTTCAAACTGATTGCGAATATATTGAACTCTGGATAGATGGGGCTTTAGTTGCCAGCTCCACCGGATCAACTTTTCAATATGCAATTGAACCCGGTCTTCATAATGTTTCACTGATTTCAAATAATTTCAGTGCAAATTATTCTTATGTCAATTTTTACCCAGACCGTTTGAATTGGGAGTTCGATTGGATTGAATTGAATGAACTTGACGTTCAATTTATTGATGTGACAAAGGCCGAGATTCAGGAAAATTGGGCATCATTTCTTTCCATAATTATTGCGTGGATGCTTTCGACCTATGTTTATTGGAATTTAGTTCAATCCTACGTTCAAAAGAACTTCATTGAGGAGGTGACTAATTGAGCGATGAAGAAATTCAAACTTCCAACGAAAAGGGGGGGTCAAACGGAAGAACATGGGCCGATGTTTTCGTAGGGGCGACATACATAACCGGAGGGGGGTTATTTTTGCTCGCCATGGGTATCGGAATTTACTTTTTAGTCGGTGAGGTTCCTGTTTGGTTTTTTATCGCGATGCTCACCTCATTGATTTTTATTCCTTTTATGATTGAAAGAGCCAAGGATGATGCTTCTTTGATCTTGGTTAGCGATGGACCCCACCGATTAACCGAATACCGCGTAGGGAACAAAGTGGGTCTGGAAATTGAAGGCAATTCCGTCCTTTTTCAATCAAGTACCGGAGTATTGAGGCAGGTTCTTTCAAGCATTGATATTCAAAACAAAACGGCGATAGGCTCCGAATTTGCTAATCATACACAAATTGATCAAGTTAGAGATTTGACAACCCTTCAAAGAATGGTTGAGATGCTACAAAGCACTTTGAAAGAAACCCGTATCAGTTCTCAAACTGTCGGTGTTGAAGTTGAGAAGCAATCCATTGAGATTGTAGACTGGGCTTTGAAGACAATTTATGGCGCAATAATCCCAACCGAAATAAGCGAAGCATTTGGAGTAAAAGAGGATTCGATCCAAATGGAATTTGATGAAACAATTGAAGATATGGTGGAGGATTTCCAATGAAAAAGAATTGCTTCCCACCCTCAATAATTAACCTTCTTTTGAAGGAAGGCCAACGGTGGAAGGTGGAGGGTGAATTTAGAGAAGCCCTGGGAACCGGAATAATTCCAATTATCGCAAGTGCCAGAGGGGGAAAAACAAGTTTGGCGTATGCTTTTATTGATTATGTGATAGAACACACAAACCGCCCGGTCATCCTTGATTCATTCCCTCAAGTGGTGATTGATGAAGGAATACCGGATCATTGGAAGGGTAGGGTTTCAAACACCTCCTTCAATGATATTGCCTCAGTTGATGAACCGGCGGTTTGGCTTCTGGATGATTCAGCCACCCATTTTAACTCCAGGTCGGCTATGAGTTCCACAAACCAAACCCTGGCAAAGTCGGCGGGCGTTTTGTCACACTTTGGGGGCGGCATGACAGTTCTATTCACGACTCAAAGCCTCAGCGGCATTGATTTAAGCCTGTTGAGATACACCACCATAAGCCCAATAATTCGATGGGTTGACCGTGATCTTATAGCCCAAGAAAGAAAAGAATGGAAGGGTGAAATTGAACACGGACAATATGAATTGAGAAAGGTTTCAAAGGATCCAAGATACAGAGACTTCTTTTGGTCATCCAAGGACAGGTGTTTAGTGCAAGCACCTTACCCTAAATTCTTATCAAAAAAAGAGGATGCCAGAAAAGCGGATTTATTATCACGTCCAATGCGTTATCATAGCATTGAGGATAAACAGATCATGTTAGGTATTATCAAGCCACCAGCAAAGAGAAGAGCAAAGCGAAAGAAGGTGAACAATGATGAGCAATAGAGAACAGCAGAGAAAATTTGATAGAATAGCCGCTTCAAGGATGTCCAAGATTAAAGGGGGGATTCCTTCACATGTGGCACTCTCAAATCATAGGTCGATAACTCTAAGGAACAAATTAAGGCGTTTGGGGCTTGAGGGTCCACACATAGAAGCTGCCCTGTCAATGGTTGATGAAATGGGCCTTCAAGAAGTGATGAGTCATCAACCACTTGGTTCAAGGTTCGCTTCCATGGCACAGGCTAAACGTCCAGCTAAGATTTGGAAGCCTTAATTTCACTTGTTCTGTCAAAA
>Ga0315315_10002716_pt1 | contig 16189 bp, 11 predicted proteins | sample M140m3416metaG_FD_203699 | JGI IMG/M metagenome (GOLD analysis project Ga0315315, IMG submission 203699) | Ammonia-oxidizing marine archaeal communities from Monterey Bay, California, United States - M1 40m 3416 | ecosystem: Environmental > Aquatic > Marine > Intertidal zone | place: USA... | reverse complement strand
AGATCCTAAATCAAAGATGTCCCCATCTTCGATCCCCCCATTACACGCCGCCAAAGAGACGTCATGTAGTGATATTGTTTGGATATATTTTGCGTCATAATGGAGCGGCGTGGGGGTTGGGGAATTATCCAGCTGTCGTCGGTATCGAGACAGAAGCCAAGATCCCGCCTCGATAAATTTTGAGGCTAGCTCGGGTCCATTGAAACCCATTAAGAAACGGCTTATGTTTTTCTGCCGAAAATCATCCATGGCGACTCCGAATGCCTCCCTCTCAGACTTGACTGCCTCTTTCAGTCTCTTGAACTCTCTCGCCTTCGGAGACCCGAATCGGAATCCCTTCTGAGCAGACCGTTCAAGTTCTGACGTGAGTTGAAGGTAGCGAGAGTGCTGGCCATGCGTGAGCGAAGATCGGCTGGAGTCGTCGATCGCTTGGACTGTTGGCCGTACAAGATCGAATGGGTGTCCATCTCTCAAAAAAGAATTCTCTTGGGGACCAGTTCCTGTGGCGGCCACACCATTTCGTTCGCCGCCAGCATCCGCCTCTCCCTGTCCTATGGATTCCAAGAAGGTTTGAAGAAGGGGACACGCATCTACTTCCTTTCTTGTGATAGCCATCGGCTGTAGTCTCTCTGTCGTGGCGAGAGCAGACATGGACGGGAAGGGCCGTTCGACTCTTCTTGTATCCAGCAACAAGGAGGCATAATCAATCGCGTAAACCGACGAAGTAGCACTGGATGCCGAATCCGGTGACGGCAATTCGACCGAAGAAAGGCGGAGGGAGCGCTTCCTTCTCGACGAAGAGGTCTCCTGCGCACGCTGCTGCAGCTGCTGCGCCTGATTCGGCGTTGAGGAGGGGGGAAGACCTTGAGGCGTCGACATTATCACCAACTCAACGAAACCATCCCGATGCTTAGGAGTGCTTTATTTGTGCCATGATAATAAATAAAAATGGAAATTATTTCTACGACGCTCGTATCTTCTATCTAATCTAATCTACGAGCTCGTACTTCTGCATACACCGTGGTGAGTACATGCATCTGATACGAAAGTAACTACATGCTGTATCTTTTACGAGCTCGTATTTCACGTACGCACATACAGCTGTTATTGCATCATGTACTATGCTATTGTAGCTACTAATATTACATGAAGAATGTATGCATATAATATATACTAATAGAGTAGCTAGCTACTCTATGCATACGCCTTAGTACAGTAGTAGTATACTACTAGAGTAGAGTATTCCAGATACATCATTCATAATACTGTATATTATACTCTAGAGTAGTACGAGCTCGTAATATAATATTATTACTAGCTAGTATGCATAATATCCTTTACGAGCTCGTATATTATTACCCTCGTACTAGAGTAGTATGTACACTAGTGGGAGTACTCTACGAGCTCGTAGTATATACGACTCGTACTATGCATAGAGTATAATGTAGCATACTCCTAGTACTACTCTAGAGTAGATTTAGTTGCTACTTTTACTTGATGGTATACGAGCTCGTAGTGTAAATAATTGATCTTCATGATATTTTCTCATACGATTGTACGACCTTATACATGAAGGTTTCAAATAATGCATCAAGGCTCGTCAGGGTTGAATATTGCCGCATTGCAATCGCATGATTCGCCACCAGAGCGGGCAATCAAATAATCCGATACATAGTTCCCAATATCCCAAGCATTGACAAATGCATCCTTGTCATACTTTCCCCAATTCTTCTCCAAGTCATCCGAAACTTGGGTCATGATTGCCATTATTTCGTGATTCCCGGCCTCCCTGGCAGTAATGTACGATCTCTTCGCTGATTCGCCCATCTGAACGTGCACTTCCTGAGGGCACCATTCGAGGTCGAGGTACCCTGCTATACTGGCTGATAGCCTAGCCCCCTCAGCCTCGTGATTATCACTGATAGTTTCCGCTAGGTTGATCGGATCTACCATATGCAGGAGAGAGGTACTCCTCTCATATGATAGCGGTCGCGTGGAACCGAAGGCCGGTCGAAGCGAGAGTGGGGAAAAGCCCTTCGCGAAGGCAAATAGACAAGCGATCTGGACAAATTGAAGGCACGTCATCGACATACTGCGTGTTGTGTCGTGGAAGATACGTTGTGTCTGGAGTGTTGGGTATAAAAGGGTTGAGCGCCGAGATGGTGAATGCTATTGATCCGTTCAATGAGAACTTCCCTCTCCCAAAAAGCAATATTGAAAGTGACTGAATCGGAAGCTGCGTCAGTGCGCTTGCGCGCGAGAAAAGGTTTTCAGACGAGAGCCGAGAGGTCTTTCGTTTCGTTTCTGTACTACTAGCTAGAGTACGTACTCTAGTAGTATGTATACGTGCTCGTACTATCCATACTCTAATGAGCAAGTTGGCTAGAGTAATTCCTACTATGCATACTCTATTAGTAATACTACTAGCTAGTATCCATACTGTACGAGGAACTAGAGTAGCTAGATCTAGTATGCATATTATATTATTAATATTCAAAATATGTATAATATAATTATTTATACTGTACGTATACTACTACTCTACTAGAGTAGTATGCATACCTTGTATGAATATTATGCATACTACTAGAGAGAGTATGCACACGAGTCGTACTAGCTATTATTACTACTAATAGTACTGGAGTAGGAGTACGTATACAGTAGTGAATCTCGCGTCATGCATCGCCACCTCAGGGAGCCAATGCATCCGTTAGAAGTGACCGTACGCGCTTATACATACTGATGGTCCGACGGCGCAGAACAGATACTATACGAGCTCGTAGTACAGTAGATGATGATTGATAATGCTGTCAAACCTCCGCTTCGGGAAAATGTCATCATCCGCCACCGTTCAGTCCACATACTTACTAGGCTAGTAGTAGTACTAGTCTAGCTAGTATCATAATATATTATAATACTAGAGTATGCATACGTAGTACAATGTGAATACTCTAGCACTACTAGAGCTCGTATTATGCCTCGTATTATATTATATTATTATTATGCGTAGGTAGTACAGTACTAGCTAGCTAGAGTATGACATAATATTATGAATTACTTACGACTCGTACTCTAGAGTAGCTACTCCTAGAGTATTAATATGCATATTATGCATAGCATGCATATTAGAGTACACCACGTGTAGAACTGCATATTATGCATAATAGAGTAGACTAGAGTATGAAGATCTCCCGTAAAACCGAGATAACCCCAACGACAGCTGTTTGTCCCATTGATACATCATGATGTGCTATAGCTAGTACCACTCTCTAGTATGTATATGAGCTCGTACGTTACCTAGTAGAGCTAGCCAGCAATGGTCATACTACACTAGCTATAGTAGTATTATGCGGGCTCTGTAGACGTAGTAAGTATGACGTGGTGCATGTATGTATGTGTTCACTGTTTAATAAGAGAAACAAACGGTGGAGAATTTTTCCCCCTAATAGTGGAGGCAGGGAGCTCGTAGGTTCCTCTACAGCTGTTTAAGACAACCGCGGGGTCTTCAACCGGTTTTCCACATCAACCTTATATGTGCCATAAAGAGGAGCAGGACCGCCGCCATCAAAGCGATTGTTCTGCCCCGTTGACACCTCCTCGTCCCTAACTCCTGCGATTCCTTGGAGAAACTTCCTCAGGGTAGCGCATTTTTTTGGTTATCGTTCATCCAACAGGGGAACGCGCGAGTAAGCAACGACCAACCAATAACGAATAATCGAATCAGCGAATCAGCCAGCTGGCCGGGGAAGCAGTGGAAAAAAATCAAATCATCGCTGAGTCGTCATCTTGACCGGTTGAATCTGCTCGTCCTGCGACCCCTCCCGAGACATCCTCCCGCTCCGGTCGGATCTTATCAATCCGAGCTCGCTCGTTTGACTGATTTGCGCGGATTGATCGAGTGAAACGCCTACTTGCAATTTCGGCATATTTCCAGCTCGCTACTCCTTCGTGGAGGTATCGCCGCGACGCTACTGGCATTCAAAATCGGAGGAAAGGGGAAGACATGGGACACCGCTTAATGACAATGCCCGAGCTCTCTGCCGAGGAAATCCGCCGCGGCCACGGGCAAGGCGCCCGCCCTCCCCACAGGAGGCGGCAACGCCGCGGTGGCGGCTTACCTATCCTCGCCATGCTGATCACTTACGCGGCCGCAACTCCGGGCCGCGGAGCCCCCACCGCCGCCGCCCTTCCTGCCCACGGTAGCGGCTACAGCGAGCCATTTTTGGGACGCTACTCGCACGCGTCGCCCCTTGATATGACCACCACTGGCCACAGCTCCGCTGGATACCGCGGATGCTGCTTCGTCGGTGCCGCGGCTGCTCCGTCGCCGGACGGGCTTCTTCACTTCGGCAACCGTTTCCGATTCCGGAGACGGCCCCAGCCGCCATCGCCATCGTTATCTACATCCACGTCGCCATCATCATCTGTGATCTCTTCGGCATCATCCAGATCCTCCTCTCTCTTGATGAGGAGAAGTCTCGACGGGGTGGGGGAGGGCAGTCGAAAGGATAAGGGCGGCATCCCTTTCTCGTCCTATAACAGGCAGAGGCCCTCTGCGTCGCGCTATATATCCTACGACACTTCTAAGAGACGGAAGAAGAAGCTTTTCCGAAGTGACGCTCGGCATTTTCCTCCCCATCTGGCGCAGGCAGTAGGCCCCTCGCCCTTCTCTGAGAACGGGGAGCTGATCCTGGACGACGACGAGTACGAGAGGAGGAAGATGGAGTGGGCCCGCCGCTACACTGACGTCCGTACTCTCAGGGAGACCTTTGGTACCAACCAGAACCGGTTGTGGGGCGACCTGGACGCGGAGACCACCCGCCGCCTTTACCACACCCTTCTCCCTGTCGCCCTCGTCGGCCTCTACGACATGGGCCTCATGCGCCCCAACGAGCTTGCCCCTCTTGCCTACGAGGCGCGCAACGCCGCCAAGAAGTACGCTAGGGAACGATGTGTCGTCCCTGGCCGCGTCTTCTCCATGGCCTACGATGGCTTTCGCTCCCTTCGAGACTACGGCACATGGAACTCTCAGGGCATGTCGTGGGAGCAGATTTGGGACAAATACGAGCAGCAGATCATAGACGAGTTCGACTTCCAGGACCACGAGGAGGATGAGCTCACCAAGCAGATCTGCCTCCGCATCCTTGAGCGGTCATGCACGACCAACGAGATAGTTGATCGGCTCTTCATCAGGGATGACGATGATGCCAAACTGGAAACGGAGGCCAGACTCGAGATGACCGTGATATCGGCCAAGCTCGAGAGGGATGTACACGAACTTCTCTTCGAGGGGGCACAAAAGTCCATCTTCTTCAATCCCAGTCGTGCCGAACGTAAGTTGCTTAAGGAGAGGAGGAGACAAATGGAGAGGGACGATGTGGCAACCACAAATAAGGCCAAGCAATCTGAGAAGGGCGTCATCAAGGCCCTCAAGCAAGAGGAGAAGCTACTCCTCCGCCAGGCCAAGGCCGCCAGGAAGGCAAGATCCGCAGACCAGCGGTCCGCAGCCAAAGCCGTGGCTTCGCCCGGACCGAAGGATGAACCCAGCGAGCCTATTAGGCTAAGTAAGAGTGAGATTTGGCTCCTCCGCAAGCTGATAGGAACCAAGAGACGCATCGAGGGTCTGAGGACGCAGATGGCCGTCATCAGGAAGATTCACCCAGACCACAGGGAGAACCAGTATGACGACACATCTCGACTCAAGAAAAAGAAGGACGCGGCGAACAGAAGAAAGGCGATCAAGGTTGACGAAAACGAGGCCAAGAGGGGACGCAAGGCCGCCAAAAAGGCAGCAAAGAAAAAATCCAAGAAGAAGATCGACGCTTGGGAGAAGAACATTAACAACTTCCACAAAATTCTGGACCAAGACGGTCTCATAGAAGTTCGAAACAGGTTTGACGAGGTTCTACAGGATGTCACTCCTCCTGCCGGTATTCTCACCCGCCTCAAGAAGGCCTCGGTCCGCTGCATTGATGACAACGACGCCGGTCGGTCGGACGAGGTGCTATCGCAATGATCTGTCGCTCGATTCTGTCCTTAATCTTGTCACAAGTTTACAACCGCTACGCTAAAATAAGAACAGAGGAACACATTTATTTACATTGTTGATAAAATCTGGTACTCGACTAGCTACTCATAGCATTCCTCTAGCTACATACTGTATTACTAGTCTGCAACAACTACAGTGTGCATAGTATGTAGTAGGTATGCATACGCATACAACTGCAGTACACATAGTATGCATACTAATACTTACCTCGACCTTTTTTGACGCAGACACTGTCTGTCAATCTCTCATTCTTGAACTTCTCATCACTCCCTAAGGAACGGCCTAAGGAGATAGATAATTAGGACGCGCGCGCGCGATGTACAAAATGAAACACCTCTGTTACTGACGCTGTGTATCGTGAGTTGATTCCTACTGTAGTACGCACATACTATCATACTAAACTAGTATGTGCATACTGTGCATAATATGCATACTGTATATATGCAAACTCTATTTACTATTAGTACTACTACGTAGAGTAGTATGCAAAATATTTATTTTTATTACTACTAGCTAGTAGTAGTATGCATAATATTATTATGCGTATTACTAGCTAGTATGCATACTAATACAAGCAAGTAGTAGTACTGTATGCATATTATACTAGAGTAATATATATATATATATATATATAATACTCGCACTCAAATACTAGACTACGATCGTAGACATGAGATCGAGATAAAGATCAAGTTGAAGTCACAAAAAAATATCACACACAAAGTGAAAGCGACATCTAGCTAGCAGGAAGATCCGACATCGCCCTAGCCGCGCAGCCCAGTACACTGCCTTCTTCGAGCCAGCAATATGACGAAGTTGATAATCGTTGCACAGCTCTTTCTTATCTCATTTGCGAGCGCCTTCTCGGTGAAGAATAGTCCTTCTGTGAGTAAACCCGCAGCAGCCGTTGTTCCAAGCCCTGCAAGACGTTCTGCTGTCGCGTCATGCGTGGCGGCGATGATCATCGCTACCAGCCCACCGCATGCTCTGGCTGGCGATGACACCGCTGGGTACACCACCACGTCAAGGGGTCTCAAGTACAAGGTGACCAAGCCTCCAGCAGACAAAAACTCGGCATCTCCGCAGAGGGGGCAGAACGTTAAGACCTCGTACACGCTCTACGTGAATGGCTTCCCGGAGGACACTCCCAAGTCGGAGAAGATTGACAGCTCGAAGGGAGTTCTCGGGGAGAAACCGTTCGGATTCCTGGCGGGAGTTTCGCAGGTGATCAAGGGATGGGACCTCGCCATCATGGACATGAAGCAGGGCGAGGCGCGAAGGCTCGTGGTCCCATCCGACCTAGGGTACGGCGCGAAGGGGGCAGGGGGCAAGATCCCGGGCGGGGCGACGCTTTACTTCGACGTGGAGCTGGTGGAGATCGGAGATGTATACAAGATGGGCGAGGCTCAGCAGAAGTGGCTGGAAGATAATCCAATTTAAGTTTTGCGGAATACAGCCTAAGCAGTAGCTTTCTTTTGCGTAAATAGTTACGAGAGGCGTATGCACATACACTTCTACTCTCTTAATTACGAGCTCGTACTAGAGTAGCTGTACTCTAGTAGTAGTCCTACGACTGTAACACATTATTTAGTAGCAGTAAAAGTACTAATAGAGAGTAGAAGTATGCATACTACGAGCGTACTCTAGAGTAGTATTATTATTATTACGACTCGTATTATGAATAGCTCGTACATCATACATACATGATGTACTATTATGTCGTGTACGCTCGTATGATGATGTATGCATAATATGATGTATTCTACGCTAATTCCGTACTCTATACGTATGTGCAAAATAGCATATATATAAATATATTATGCATAATAGCTAGTACTAATACAGTGTGTGCAACTACCTAGCTAGTACTTAGGCATATCCATATTAGTACGAGAGAGTATTATGTATGTATGCATATGCATACGAGCTCGTATGCATACAACTCTAGTACGACTCGTAGTATGCATTATATATATATATAACTCTAATTATATTATTATATACGCTCGTATACTACGCTCGTATGCATACTCTATACTTAGTGTACGAGTCGTAGTATGCATACTCGAGTACACATGTTTTCTAGCTCCTCAGTCTTTATGCTCATCCATCTCATGATGGATGCATACTCTAGGTACGAGCTCGTACTAGAGTAGTAGTACTAAGCATAGCTACTTACTCCTAGTAGTAAAAGTACTCTCGTACGCATACTATGCATACTAGCTAGAGTAGTACTCGGAATTCCTAGCTAGCTAGATTAGTATGCAGACGTAGCCATCTTACAGGCGTCCGAGATTACTTCTATTACGAGCGTAGCTACTAGCTAGTGTGTAAAATACGAGCTACACGAATACCTCCACATGTCCTGTTCCTGCGCGTACGAGTGGCGGAGGAAAAACACTCTCTCCCTTGCGCTGCCCTCCTCAAGGTAATCCTGCATCCCCAGCTAGCCATGGCGGGTCGGCCGCGGGAGGACAACGATATCGATGTCTTCTCGTCCTTCCTGAGCGGGGAGCTCGCCTCCTCCGCCGGTAGCGACCGAGACGGCGAAGGCGACGACGGCAGCCTGGCGTCGCCGCTCCACCACTTCCGCCAGCTGCACGACGCGCCCCGCCAGCCCCCGCCATCACGGGACCAGATGCGGCAGGTTTTGGCCACCTCCGCCTATTCCGGAAAGCATAACGGCGACGACGAGACAGGAAATTCCAGCGCTGACAACTGTGGGGCCGTCGGGAAGTCTGCGGACGGGTTCGGGGCAACGGCCGCCGCCGACCAGATCGCCGCCTTCGCTGGCGCCCCTCCGTCTGCGGAGGGAGCCTGCCGCAAGGCGCCTCCGGAGGATGGAGAGGGGCGGGACGAGTGGAACCCCGATAGTGACGGCTGGCACGATGCGAAGCCCAGTGTCGGTGCCGTCTTGCACATCAGCGGCGCTGACACTGGCGTCGTTTCCCCGCAGCTCCCGAAGCGACCTCCGATAGTGGTGGCGGCGTCGGAAGAAGAAGCAGCAGGGGGCGGACCACGCCTGGTTGGCCCCGGCGCCGAAGATCCCCCTAGCTCCCCTGACGATGCCATCCGCTCCACTACCCCACCGGATCACTTCCAAGTCCAGCCCCCCTGGCCGCCGACGCAGGAGGCCGGAGGGGCGAACCCAAAAAGCCACAGGCGGGCACCCAGCTTCACCGCAGACGGCTTCGTCGCGACGAAGCTAGAATCGCCGGAGCGGAGCGGTGCTGGTCAAGGTGACGGCATCGGTGATGATCATGGCTTGGGAAAGCTTTCCGTGGAATCCGCGGCTTCCCCCGGTCGGGAGTCCCTGCCTCGTTCCCCGCTTCATCAAACTCAAAACCATTGCGTCCCTTTGGCAACAGCCAGCGCAAGGGCGGAAGCAGGGGCCCGGCCCTACCATCAGCTCGGGACAGTGGGGCTGTTCTCCAGCTCCTATACAGGCCGAACCCTGACGTTTCTCTCCGACCACCTCATCCCTGCCCGGGCCCAACCGACGCACTCCGGGGCGGCCTTCGCTGGTTTCCTCTCCCTCCTCCTCGTAACTTGCGCTTCGTACATGCTGAGCCCCATGCGAGACGCGGCCGCTCTAGCTGTAGGAGTTAACCATATCCCTGCGTTAACGCTCGCATCCACGGTGCTGGCGCTCGCCAGCTCCGTCCCCGTTGGTTGGCTGTTCGAGGCCCCTGATCCCGCGAGGAGGGGGCGGATCTACAACCGCATGGGACTGACCCGGGGCGAGACGCAGGGGACGTCGCTCGCCCTCTTCTACCGCTGCTTCGCCCTCAGCCTGGTGGGATATGCCATTGGGTTCAAGATAGTTGAGATTCTGGGGAACAGCGGCGACGACGGTGGTGACGGTGCGGTCGACGACGCGGTCGCGGCGGCCGTTGCGGCGGAGTGTCCCGCGGTGATGGAGAACTCTTTCGACGCCGTGGGTGGGGTCGGTGTCAGCGTCAGGGACGGGCAGTGCATCGCCACGCTCGGGGCCACCGGGCAATTGTCCTTCCCGGCAGTGCTCTCTCTCCTTCGGCGGATCCTTGCGCGCATCGTCAAGTCCCGATTTGGAAAGACCTTCTACGTCGCCTTCTTCCTCGTAGTCCACCTGATGAAGCTTCACTCCCTCAGTCTAATCTGGGGAGTGACCTCGGAGGCCATGGAGTACGAAGAGCAGGCAGAGAAGAGGGAGCGAAAGCGCCTAGAGGACGAGGCGGTCGCTCGGGTCGCAGAAGACCAGCAACTGCGGCGACGTCACTCGTCTCCGCTCCTCATGAGCCCTCACCGCGGTAATAGGCGCCAGCCTGTCTTGGCCAGCATTCCGTCCGGACAGGTTGCCCCTACGGATGCCGACAGCCAGCAGCCAGAGCGCACCGCCTCCACCAAAGCAGCGCCGTCGCGATCTTTGGCCCGCCTCAAGCGTCTCAGCTTCGTGGGATTTGGTGGCACCATAGGAGGTATTCTTGGCAGCGTAATGGCGTCCACTCTCGCTGGAACTCTGCACCTGTCTGGTCTCCTCTTTGTATCCGCCATCTTTCTAGAGCTTTCCGCAGAGCTTTCAATCGAACTGGGCAAGATTATGCTGCGGCATTGGCAGGAGGAGCAGCATCGCATCCAGAGCTGCGGAGATTTAGCAAGTTTAAGCTCTGGTAGGTTGATGGGATCGAACCCCAGCCTTGGAGGAAGCCTTTCTGAAAAGGGCGAGGAGGAAGTTGACTCGTCAATGAAAAGGGTTGCCAGCCTCGGTAGTATGAAGCGTATTGCATCGGGGAATTCCATATCCTCACTGAACAGGACTCGCTCGGCAGCATCCTTAAACAGCGAGCATGCGGTTGAGGGAGTGCAGCGAGGTCACGCCAGCATAAATTCATTGTCTGAAATGGGATCGAAGGGAGAAATGGGGCCATCGGAATCGCAAAGAGTGGAGAGGGATGAAACTCCACCGCAGCGCGATGTCGTTGACGAAAATACATTTCGTCAAAGACTCCTCCGTGGCATCAAAACCATTTTAAAATCTCGTCTGCTTATGTGCATCTTCACGTACAATGCCCTTGCTGCGTCAACGTCGGTGCTTCTTTCGTTTCAACGAGCCGAGCTGGTTGCGAATCGCGCCACGGTGGATGCCCAGTCGTCCGCCGAGCGTGACACGGCCTTCCTTGCCAATGTCAATATTGCGAGCAGTGTTGCTGTCTTTGCCCTGCAGGTCTCGGGCCTCGGTGCCTTCGTTGCCAGTTCCTGTGGTCAGTACGGCACGCTGATTCTTATGCCTACCATCCGAATGCTTGGCTTGTCGATGCTGGCGTGGTGGCACGTGAAGGCGGCGGGACAGCCGCCGAACCTCACCCTATTTCTGCTTCTAGACGAGTTCACCAAGGTGATAAATTTCGCCGTCGCCAAGCCTGTTCGGGAGTCTTTGTGGAGAGGGCTGTCGCCGGAGGCGAGGTATGAGGCAAAGCCCATTGTCGATACACTTGCGAACCGCTGGGGCGGGGGGAGCGCCGCCTTCCTGACCTCCTCTATAGGCAGGATAATGGTTTATACGGGCATCGGCCACGTTATGGAAGATGGGACCAGAACGATCTTTGGATTCCCTCCGATTCTGATCTTGTGCGCCATCGCTGCTGTGTGGTGGACGGTGGTAAGCGTTGACCTGGGAGGCATTCGAAGATCCATCGACGCAGAGCTTAAGAAGCAGTTGTAAAGTAGCAAAACTAGACAAGAGAATAATATACTTAGGTTCCCATTCTAGAGAACTAGCTAGTGTGCTGGCTATCGCTACACACGGCAAGATCATAGACGTACCAACCTGCTGCCTGTGTGTCTTGGTGCTCAAATTAACATTATGCTTATGAAAGTAAGTGTACAATAGCGCTATAGAGCGGTCCCTCGTTCCAGGTTCTGCCGTATGTCGGCTGTGTGGGGGTCGAAATTTCGCCCAATCTTCTCGTTGAACCTCTTGTTTCGCTTGTTGATGCCGGAAACATCAGCCGCATCGAACTCGACGTCCTTGCGTTTCCTCCGCTCTGCCGTCTTGGCCGCGCGCCTCCTGAGCTCGTTCGCGAGCCGTTTGGCCCCCTCCCTCTCCGCCGAGGCGTCACCGCCCCCCCCCCCGCCGCCGTCGATCTGAGACGGATCGTACGTCGTCGACGACGATGCCGGCCCCGATGTCGCGCCCCGGGGAACAGATCTGACGCTGCGCTCATAGTTACGCTGCTGCCCTTCGGGGTTGTGCGTGTCCCCGACCTCATACCGGTTGGACGCGGCCCGGTCCGCCTTCCTTTGCGCCTTCCTCATGACGTCGGACGCCTGCTCCGTCAGCTTCTTGGCCGCAACCCCATCCGCTGCTGCGGCGGCGCCTTCGACCGAACGGGAGGTCATTTCCCCCCACTCCTTCCTTCGGCGGTCCCGGTCCTCCCTCGCCTGCCTGCGGCGGTGTTGCTTGGCCCCCTCCTCGCTGCCCAGCCGCTCCCCCTCCGACTGCACCTCCCGCCTGTTGAGGCGGCGGGACTGGTTCATTTTCATCTTCAACTTGCGCAGACGGGCCTGCAGGGCTGCCTTGGATCCCTTGGGGGGGGGATTCTCGTCCTCCTGGTCCTCGTCCGGGTCGATCTCGTCCGCTTCCGGCCGCACCACCGCTGGCGACGCCCCCTCGCTGGCCCCTTTGCTGTTGTCACCGCCGCCGTCGTCGCCGTCGCCGTCGGCCTTCTCCTCATCATCACTGTCGTCGTCGTCGTCGTCGTCGTCATCGACGTCGTCGTCGAGGTCGTCGAGGTCGATCTCATCGTCGTCATCCTCGGCCATGGCGACGGATGCGGGCACAGATGGCTCCGGATCTGGCCCCGGTTCCGGTGCTTCCCCCTCCACCCCGCAATCGAAGACGGTCACGGGCACCCTGGGCCGATCGTCTTTTCCCGTCGCTACCCGCTCCAGTCCTTCCAGCGCCGCCGCACTCTCGGGATCGGCCAAGTCCACCCTCCCGAACACGACGTGCCGCCCGTCGAGGTGCGGGATGGAGCGGAACGTCAGGAAGAACTGGCTCCCGTTGGTGCCCGGTCCGGAGTTGGCCATGGACAGCACCCCCCGCCCGTCGTGCGACAGCACAAAGTTCTCGTCGGCGAAGGCGTCCCCGTAAATGCTACGTCCCCCCGTCCCGTCCCCCCTGGTGAAGTCCCCCCCCTGTGCCATGAAGCCCTTGATGATGCGGTGGAAGGGTGAGTTCAGGTAGCCGTCCCCGCCGCCGTCGCGGCGGGACCGCAGCAACGCGAGGAAGTTTTGGCAAGTCTGGGGGACGGTATCGGTGGCCAGGATCAGGCGGAGGGTTCCCAGCGACCTCCCCCCCTGCGAGAGAGTCATGTAGGCCCTTCCGGTCATGCTGGGGTGGTTAGTGGTTGGGGAGGACGGGTCGGTTCAGGCGCGGAAAGGGGGCGCCGTGGGAGAGGAAGGGGGGAGGTTGGGCGGTCGGGTCGTGGTCTGCGTTTATGTCTCTGTCTTGCTGCTGTCTTTGTGGTGGAGTAGGAGGTGCCGTGGGCTTCGAGTTTGTACCCCGGATATTGACCATTTTAATTTCCCGCTTGCGCGCAGCGCGCTAGCCTGGCCAAAACAAGATACCGTATGATACTAACGAGTAGCTAGTAGATTGATACGAGCTCGGACTAGTAGATCGATGGACAGATAGATATTACTACTAGAGAGTAGTATGATGATACGATCATTAGATCATAATTTCCATACTGCATAATATACTACGTACTAGAGTAATATGCATAATATGCATACTAGAGTACGAGCTCGTAATATGCATACTCCGAGAGTAGTACTACTATGCATACTCTAGAGTATGCATAGTGGGTCATCCAACTTCCAAAGTTCTCACTTCCTTCTCTCGTCATCGTAGACCTAGCATCTCCCCCAGCCGCCAGCAATCCACGATCCACAAGTCCCGCCCAAACCAAGCCCCAACATGTCCGCCGGCGCGACCTCTCCCAGGATCTACACCCTGCCAGAGATCGAGCGCGCAACCTCCACACCGTCCTTCCGGTCCGACCTGATCGACGCGATCGCCGCGGCCTTCGCCCAGTACTCGTCCGGGGGTTTCAATGCCTGTCCCATCCAGACCATGGGGGCTCCGCCCATGGCCAGGCTCTCCTGCGCCTCTGACGACAGGTACGCCGCTCAGGTCTGCGTCAAGTCGGGGTACGTCACCGGTGCCGAGCACTTCGTGGTCAAGGTGGCGGCTGGGGGGCACCCGATGCCCAACACGGGCTGCATGCAGGTGTTCTCCCAGCGCTCGGGGGCCCTGGAGGCCCTCCTGCTCGACGACGGGGTGCTGACCGAGATGAGGACCGCCGCCGCGGGTGCCCTGGCCGCGAGATGCCTCGGTCCCAGGTCGCTGCGAAGGATCGGGGTGCTCGGGACCGGCATCCAGGCCAGGTTCCAGCTCCGCTTCCTGCGGGCGGTGACGGACTGCAGGGAGGTGCTGATATACGGGCGGACCGCCGCTAGCGCGGAGGCCTGCCGTGACGAGTGGAGGGCAGAGGGGTGGGACGTGTCCCTCGCGTCCCACCCGGATGAGCTGCTCCGGACCTGCGGCCTGATCGTTTGTGTGACTAGCTCGCGGGAGCCGTTGCTGGGCAACGTGATAGCCGAGGGCGGGGGAAAGTTCGACGGCGGGCAGCTCATCGTCTGCATCGGTGCCGACGCGCCGGGGAAGATTGAGGTCGGAACCGGGCTGGTGGCTTCTGCCGACCTGCTGGTTGCGGATTCTAGACTTCAGACTGAAGAGCGGGGAGAGTACGAAAAGGTGATCAGCGAGGGGCTGGTGTCGCTTTCGGACGTGGTTGAAATCGGGGAGGTGTTGCAGGGCAGGGAGGAGTGCCAGCGCAAGGGTGCAGAGGACGACCGCCTCATTATATTCGATTCGTCTGGGGTCGCCGTCCAAGATTGTGTTATTGCCGATATGGTGTACCGAGCCATGATGAGGTCATAGAGTTCATGCTGCGCCTTCGTTGGGAGCCTCACTTTTTTCCCTTTCGCGTTCTCCCCCGGCAACGGTGCACCGGTGGGAGGCAACATAGTTGATTGTAATGAAATTAGGGTTGGGGGGCATTACAAGAGCCTCATCCCCCACCTCTGTGAGCACCGTTGCAGCTAAGTATATACGCCCGCCGCTTCAGCGTTCACCGCCATAACGTCGCCTTCAGAAATATGCTGCTTGCCGCAGCTGGTCGCCAAGGAAGAGTCGTATCGGCGGAATGCAGCGAGTTTCCTCTCGAACCACATCGCGTACGCCTGCCTGAACTCTGGGATACCATCGTTAGGACCATAGTTGCAGTAACCGCCAGAGATATAGTCAGAAACGACATCTCTGATGCACTTGGCGACAGGGAAGTCTGTGGAGGCGGCCGTCAGGGGGGTACAGCCTTCAGCCACGCTAGCCCACCTGTAGTTGAAAGGCCTATTCGAAAGCAGGTCAAAATTCACATTGTCGTGAGAAAAGGTGCCGGCGCCAATGGTCTCTCCTCCATTCTCCATCTCTTCTTTGTCCCAGACACTTGTAACAGAAATAGGACCTTCGGACCTTCATGCGCAACCGCTTTGAAACGCAACGTGACATGAGGCCCAGTTTCCGAACGGATGATTCCGACTTGGAATACTCCTACAGTAATACTATCTAGTAGTAATAATACTAGCTACTCTATTAGTAGAAGTACTAGACTATAGAAAGTATTGATCATCATGCATAATATAATTATTATAATATATATATATATATATATATCTACAGGCTATATCTAGCAGCAGATCTACATTATGCATAATATTTTTTTATGAAAAATGTCGCTGCTTGAGTTGTTGGTTTGAATATGAGTTTTACGGTACGAAACTGTTGGGTCTTCGAGCAAGAGAAGAGCTAGATACGCACAGCCAAAAGACGCACGAAGTTGAACTAATGAACTCGCAGCTTGCTTGTCAAAGTTCTGTATGCATACTACTTACTACGTAGAGTACTAATTAGAAGTACTAGAAGAACTACTAAGTAGTAGCAGTATCCATACAGTGTAGCTACTCTACTAGGAGTATGAATTTCAATTATGCATATTATGCATGCTACTCTAGTACTAGAGTATGCATAGGTAATAC
>Ga0315315_10002715_pt1 | contig 16189 bp, 16 predicted proteins | sample M140m3416metaG_FD_203699 | JGI IMG/M metagenome (GOLD analysis project Ga0315315, IMG submission 203699) | Ammonia-oxidizing marine archaeal communities from Monterey Bay, California, United States - M1 40m 3416 | ecosystem: Environmental > Aquatic > Marine > Intertidal zone | place: USA... | reverse complement strand
GAGTCCTATCAAAAGGTCATCAAACAATTAAATTTAAGGAAATAATGTTTAAAATACATAAAGAAGAATTAGAAGTTAATGGTAAAAAATTAACTTTAGAGACAGGAAAAGTAGCTCGTCAAGCTGACGGATCAATTATCGCAAGTCTTGGTGAAACAGTTGTTATTGCAACGGTAGTTGGTGCAAAAAAATTAAAAGATGGACAAGATTATTTTCCTTTGTCTGTAAATTATCAGGAAAAATATTATGCTGCTGGAAAAATACCAGGTGGATATTTTAAAAGGGAAGCAAGACCAACTGAAGCCGAAACTTTAATTTCAAGATTAATAGATAGACCCATCAGACCTTTATTTCCATCAAGTTTTTTAAATGAAGTACAATTACTTCCAACAGTTTTATCTTACGACGGGGAAAATCAACCAGACATTTTATCTATAATTGCTTCTTCAGCTGCATTAGCAATATCTGGTCTGCCGTTTCAAGGACCTATAGCTGCAAGTAGAGTTGGTTACAAAGATGGAAAATACCTATTAAATCCTTCAATAGAAGAATTAAAAGACTCAGAATTAGATCTTGTCGTGGCTGGAACTAAAGACGCAGTCTTAATGGTAGAATCTGAAACATCTGGATTGTCAGAAAAAATTATGCTTGATGCAGTGAAATTTGGGCACGAAAAATTTGTTCCAATAATTGAAGCGATTGAAAAACTTGCAAAGAAAGCTGGTAAGCCTAAATGGGAAGTAGAGGAAGTTGATCATTCGAATGTAAAAAAACAAATCGCAGGTAAGTTTGAAACTGGATTAAGAAGTGCATTTAAGGAAATAGATAAGAAAAAAAGATCTACCGCTATCGCAGAAATAGAAACTCAATGTAAAGAAATGTTTGCAGAAGACGAGACCATTACTGAAAACCAAGCTATGGCGCAACTTAAGTCTTTAGAAAAAGATATTGTTAGGACCGCGATTTTAAAAGATAAAAAAAGAATTGATGGAAGAGGTTTAGCTGATGTTAGACAAATTAAATGTGAAGTAGGAGTTTTACCAAGAACACATGGGTCAGCTCTTTTTACAAGAGGAGAGACACAAGCATTAGTAGTAACAACATTAGGTATGACTGATGACGAACAAAGATTAGAAAGTCTAGAAGGAATGCAAAGATCAAATTTTATGCTGCATTATAATTTTCCACCTTTTTCGGTAGGAGAATGTGGGAGAATAGGAACTGGGAGAAGAGAAATTGGGCATGGTAAATTGGCATGGAGAGCAATCAACTCATCTTTACCATTAAAGGAAAATTTTCCTTATACACTTAGAGTGGTTTCAGAAATTACAGAGTCTAATGGCTCCTCATCTATGGCAACAGTTTGTGGAACTTCACTATCATTAATGGATGCCGGCGTTCCAATTAAAGAACCAGTAGCTGGGATTGCAATGGGACTGATAAAAGAAGGCGATGATTTTTCTGTTCTGTCAGATATTCTAGGTGATGAAGATCATTTAGGAGATATGGACTTCAAAGTAGCAGGAACCAAAAATGGCATAACATCACTTCAGATGGATATTAAAATCACAGGTATAACATTTGAAATTATGGAAAAGGCTTTAAACCAAGCTAAAGGTGGCAGAGAACACATTCTTGGTGAAATGAATAAAGCTCTCAAAACTTCAAGAAAAGAATTTTCTAAACACACCCCTAAGATGGAGACAATTAAAGTAGATAAAAAAGATATCGCAACAGTAATAGGTAAAGGTGGCGCAACTATTAGAGAGATTGTAGAAACTTCAGGTGCTAAAGTAGATGTTAAAGATACAGGTGAAGTTACAGTTGCTGCTCCAGACGAAGTCTCAAGAAATAAAGCTTTAGAGTTTATTAAAAGCTTAGTTGCTAAACCAGAAATGGGTAAAATTTATAAAGGCAAAGTTGTAAAAATTATGGAGTTTGGTGCCTTTGTTAATTTTTTAGGAAAACAAGATGGCTTGGTTCACATTTCTGAATTGGCAGATAAGAGAGTAGCAAAAGTTGGAGATGTAGTTAAAGAAGGAGATGAAGTATCAGTTAAAGTTGTTGGATTTGATAGAGGCAAAGTTAAATTATCAATGAAACAAGCTTCTGCTTAAGATATATTTTTAGGATCTGGCATACCTACTTTATTATAACCAGCATCTACGTAATGAATTTCGCCAGTTACACCATTAGCTAGATTACTTAATAGGTACAAGGCAGAGTTCCCAACATCATGAATATCTACATTTCTTTTCAGAAAGGAATGATCTTCGTTCCATTTATATAAAAATTTTGCGTCACCTATAGCGGATGCCGCTAAAGTTTTTATCGGGCCAGCACTAATAGCGTTTACTCTAATCTTTTTGTGACCAAGATCTCTAGCTAAATATTTTACACTCGCTTCTAAAGCGGATTTACAAACACCCATTACATTATAATTAGGGATGGCTTTATTGGACTCATAGGTTAGAGTTAATAAACTTCCACTATCTTTCATTATTTTTGAAGCTTCTTTGGAAACTTCTGTAAATGAAAAACAAGAAATAAGCATACTTTTTAGAAAATTTTCTCTAGATGTATTTAGGTATTCTCCTGATAATTCAGATTTGTCCGAGAAAGCAACTGCATGAACTACAAAATCTATTTCGCCCCACTCAGATTTAATATCCTCAAAAAGTTTTATTACCTCTTCCTTTTTTTCAACATCACAACTAAAAGTAGTTTTTGAGTTTAATTTTTCTGCTAATGGTATTACTCTTTTTTTTAAGGCGTCACCAAGATAAGTAAAGGCTAACTCAGCGCCAGCTTCAGCTAGCTTTTGTGAAATACCCCAAGCAATAGATCGTTCATTAGCTACGCCCATGATTAATCCTTTTTTACCTTTCATCAAACTCATAATTAAACTTTCTCAAAAATTAAAGCTGCGTTAGTTCCACCAAAACCAAAACTATTTGACATGACAGTTTTAAGAGTAGCGCCTGTCTCTGTTTTTGTTACTATAGGAAACTTTTTTGCTTCTTCATCTATTTCTTTAACATTTGCTGAACCTGTTATAAAATTATTTTTCATCATAATTAAACAGTAGATTGCTTCATGTACAGATGCTGCTCCTAACGGATGACCAGATAAAGATTTTGTAGAGCTAATTTTTGGAATATTATCTCCAAAAGTATTTTTAATAGCATTTAGTTCTGTAATATCTCCGACTGGAGTAGAAGTTCCATGGGTATTAATATAATCAATTTTATTTTTAGCTGTAGCCATTGCCATTTGCATACATCTAACCGCTCCCTCACCAGATGGCGCAACCATATCATATCCATCTGAAGTTGCTCCATAACCAGTTAATTCTGCGTATATTTTAGCACCTCTTGCTTTAGCATGTTCATATTCTTCAAGCACTAGCACCCCACCACCTCCAGCAATAACGAAACCATCTCTAGTTTTGTCATATGCTCTAGACGCAGTTTCAGGTGCATCGTTATATTTTGATGATAATGCTGTCATTGCATCAAACATTGCTGTCATTGCCCAGTGAACTTCTTCACTTCCACCTGCAAATACAACATCTTGTTTGCCCATTTGAATTAATTCCATTGAATTTCCAATGCAGTGTCCACTCGTAGAACATGCCGAGCTCATTGTATAATTTGTTCCTTTAATTTTAAATGGAACAGCAAGAGTTGCTGACGCGGTACTGCCCATGGTTCTTGGAACAATAAATGGTCCCATTAATTTTGGAGTTTTAGCTCTAGTTTTATCTGCAGCTACAATTACGTTTTCAATTGAAGGACCTCCTGAACCCATAACAATACCAGTTTTAAAATTACTAACATCACTCTCTTCTAAACCCGAGTCCTCAATTGCTTCTTTCATTGCAATATAATTATAAGCTGATCCTGAGCCCATAAATCTAATTGTTTTTCTGTCGATATGATCTTCTAATTTAATATTTGGTTTACCGTGAACATGGCATTTGAGATTATGTTCCTTATATTCTTCAGCATATGAAATTCCTGATTTTGAATTAACTAATGATTGATAAACTTCCTCTTGGTTATTCCCAAGACAAGATACGATGCCTAGACCTGTAATTACCACTCTTCTCATGATTTAAATAACCCAACTTTCAAGTTTTCAGCACGATAAATTATTTTACTATCCGCACTCAGTATTCCGTTGGCTAACCCTACAGTAGTTCCTTCTTTTTTTAATATTCTTTTCATATTTATTTCGTACGTCGCTATTTTAATATTTTTTAAAACCTCACCAGTAAACTTTACCGAGTTTACTCCTAAAGCCCTTCCTTTTCCAGGTTCACCTGTCCATCCTAAAAAAAAACCAACAAGTTGCCACATTGCGTCCAACCCTAAACAGCCGGGCATAACAGGATCACCTTGAAAGTGACAATTAAAAAACCATAAATTTTCCTTAATATCAAGCTCAGCCTTTATTAAACCCTTTTTAAATTCGCCGCTTTTGTCGTCAATTCTAGTAATTCTATCGAACATTAACATCGGAGGAAGAGGAAGTTTGGCATTACCCTCCCCAAACAAATCGCCCTTGCCACAAGCAATCAACTCTTCATATGTAAAACTATTTTTTTGCATAAATAAAAATAACTTTTACTTGATTTACGAATTTAATTATATATATATAGTTTAGAACGATTATAAGCTATATTATTAAAAAACTAGGAAAATGTATAAAAAAAAAGATTTATCAACCAAATTAAGAACTTCTGGTTTGAGACCAACAAAACAAAGAGTGAAGTTGGCTGAGTATTTATTCAATAGGGATAAAACTTTTCATTTTACTGTAGAAAATTTAGACAGGGCAATTAATAAAAAAAATTCAGAGGACAGAATAGCTTTAGCAACAATCTATAACACGGTGCACGCTTTTAAAAAAGCAGGACATCTAAAAGAAATTGTTATTAAAGAAGGAAAAAATTATTTTGACACAAACACATCTTCTCATCATCATTTTTATGATGAACATAATAACGAATTAACAGATATCGATAATAATAAAATTGAGTTAAAAAAATATCCTACTCCACCAAGAGGCAAATCAATAAAAGACGTCAACATTATCATTAACATTGATAATGATAATCAAAATCACTAGTTTATAATCATTCTAAAGTACTTGACATGTAATTTGGAATCATTATATATTTATTTTAACTAACAAAGGAGTAAACATGGCACTTAAAGGATCTAAAACAGAAGAAAACTTAAAAGCTGCATTCGCAGGTGAAAGTCAAGCAAACCGAAGATATCTGTACTTCGCTCAAAAAGCAGACGTAGAAGGATACAATGATGTTGCATCAGTATTCAGATCAACAGCAGAGGGAGAAACAGGTCACGCTCACGGTCATTTAGAATATTTAGAAGAAGTAGGTGACCCAGCAACAGGTAAACCAATTGGCGAAACAAAAGCAAACCTAGAGTCAGCTGTTGCAGGAGAGACACACGAGTATACAGACATGTATCCTGGTATGGCTAAAACTGCTAGAGATGAGGGTTTCGAGGAAATAGCTGACTGGTTTGAGACGCTTGCTAAAGCTGAAAAATCACACGCTGGTAAATTTCAAAAAACATTAGAGTCAATAAAATAATCAAACTTTTATGGTGGAGTAACTCTCCACCATAAAGAAGTCAATCCAGAGGAAATAAAATGTCTAAAGAAGGCAGCACACAGGCTCCCATAAGGTATCCAGTAGAGTTTAATCACCCAGATTTCTTAGACCCTAAGAAACTGGACGACGAAATGAGAAGAGTGTTTGACATATGTCACGGTTGCAGAAGGTGCTTCAATCTCTGTGATTCATTTCCAAAACTTTTTGATATGATTGACGAGTCAAAAGAAGAAGATGTTGAAAGTCTTAATAGCGATCAGTTTAAACCAGTGGTAGATGCTTGCACTCTTTGCGATATGTGTTTTATGACCAAATGTCCATACGTTCCGCCTCATGATTTTAATCTCGATTTTCCACATTTAATGCTAAGATACAGGACAGCCCAAAGAAAGCAGAATGAGCTTCCAAAAATCCCATATCAATTGGCAAAAATTGATAGAAATGGAAAAATTGGTGTTTTATTTGCCAGCTTATTTAACTGGGTAACAAATATTAAAAATACTTTCTTTAGGAAAATTTTAGAGTTACTGATACAAATAGATAAAAGAGTAAGATTACCGGAATATAATTCAGAGACTTTTGCAAATTATTTTAATAATAATACAATAAAAATTTCTCTTGAAAGGCCAACAAATAGAAAAGTTGTCATTTATTCAACTTGTTTTGTCAATTTTAATAAGAAAAATACTGGCGTAGCAGCTTTAAAAGTTTTAAAAAAAAACGGTGTTGAAGTTGAACATGCATATCCCGGGTGTTGTGGAATGCCATTCCTAGAACAAGCTGACCTACCAAAAGTTGTTGAACAAGCAAAGAAAGTTTCAAGCGACCTTTTAAAATGGATAGATAAAGGCTTCGAAGTAGTTACTCTTACAGCTAGTTGTGGATTAATGCTTAAGTTCGAGTGGCCTTTATTGCTTCCAAACGATGAAAATATAAAAAAATTATCTAAGCATGTTTTTGATATTGATGAATATGTTGTAGATATTGCTAATAAAGAAGGACTTGCTCCAGGACTTAAAGAAATAGATGGAGGAGTTACAGTTCATAATGCATGTCATGCTAGAGCTCAAAATATGGGCATCAAAGCAAGGGACATGTTAAAGAATATTCCAAACGTAAAGATTGATGTAGTGGAAAGATGCGCAGGTCATGGGGGTACTTTTGGAGTAATGAAAGATACTCATGATTTAGCTGTAAAAGTTGGTAGACCAACAGCTAGACAAATTGATAATAAGAAAAATAAATATATGGCTTCTGATTGTCCATTGGCTGGAAAGCATTTAAATCAACTTTCAAAAGACACAGAAATCAGACATGATGAGGCATTACATCCTATCGAAATATTAGCCAAGGCCTATAAATTATAGTCATGAATAAACAATTAAGAGAAGTAACAAAATCTGATCTCATACCTGCAGAGGAATATGCAAAAAATAGAAAAATATATAGAAAAGAAATTGTTTCCTATAAAAAAGATAGAAGAGTTTCCCTGGGGCCTTATGCAAATTTTTATTTTGAGTCTTTTGAGACTATGAAAGCCCAAATTCAAGAAATGTTGCATATTGAAAAAGGTGGAGATGAGCAACTAAAAGATGAACTAGCCGCCTACAATCCATTAATACCAAAAGGAAAAGAACTCGTGGCTACCATGATGTTTGAAATAGACAACCCATTAAGTAGGGCGGAGTTTTTAAATAAAGTTGGAGGAATAGAGGAAAAAATATTCCTAAAGATTGGCAATGAAAAAATTAAATCGATCCCAGAACAAGATGTTGACAGGACTTCATCTGAAGGAAAAGCTTCATCAGTACAATTTGTGCATTTCGAATTTACAGATGAACAAATCAAACAATTTAAAGATCTGTCAAATGAGGTAATTATTGGCATTGATCATGAAATGTATGCCCATACCTCAAAATTAACTGAGGTTAATAAAAAAGCTTTAGCTTTAGATTTTGCTTAAAATAATCCCCACAAACTTTTTTTTTTCAACCAGCCTTTAAAATCTCCAGATTTAACCTTACACCATTCATATTTGCACTTATTAATTCTAACTAAACGACCCTTTTTTAGAAGAGCTATAGGATTAGAGTAAATAGTCGACCCACTAAACATTATCAGGTTATCTTCAATAACAATCGCAGCTTTTTTTTTTGATAATTGTGAAATGTGAATCCAGCCAGAATTATTTTCATGATCTCTTACTTTTCTAAAATTATCAGATTTTTCTTTAACTAAAACAGGTAAAAATTTTTTTTTATAAAATATTTTGACTGGGTAATCAAAAGAAGGGCCCTGACGTAAGTTTACTTCATCATTTCTTAAAGTTCTAAAATACTCATCATCTGAATGAACAGTACCTATTGGTAATAAAAAAAAAAATAAAATTACTAACGGCATTTGTTTAAACAATTCGGGTTAATTGTAATTTTAACTTTTTTTAACATCATCTTAAGTGAATTAAAAATTAAAATATTATTATTTAAATCATCTTTCAAACCTAAAATTGTTTTCAAAACCTCATTCGCTTGAAGCGCTCCCATTATACCTGCAACTGGAGAAAAAATACCATCTGTCTCACAATTATTTTCGTCATTGGGTAAGTCTGGCATAAAGCATCTATAACATGGACCTTTTTTTTTAAAGTTAAACTTAAAAAGATGTCCATCAAAACGACTTATCGCGGCAGAAATTAAAATTTTCTTATTTTTCTTGCAATAGTCATTAATAAGATACCTAGTCTCAAAATTATCTGTACCATCACAAATAATATCGTAATTTCTCATTATTGACTTAATATTTTTTGACGAAATTTTAAGTTTAAAAGTTTTTAATTTTATCTTTTTATAAATTTTTTTAATTTTTGATTTTGCTTGATTCACTTTAAATTTTCCAATATCAGAAGCATCAAATAAAATTTGCCTATTTAGATTACTCAATTCAATTTTATCATGGTCAACAATACCAATATTACAAATACCTGACGATGCAAGATAAGTTAGCAGAGGGCACCCTAAACCCCCCATTCCGATTATTAATATTTTTGCTTTTTTAATTTTATTTTGTCCAGCAAAACCTATTTTTTTTAAAATTATTTGTTTTTCAAACCTTTTAAAATCGTCAAGACTCAGGTTCATTAATTATTAAGCTCCTGTAGATCCAAAACCACCAGAACCACGTTCAGTATTTTCAAGTGACTCTACTTCTTTAAACTTAGCTTTTATAATTGGACAGAGCACCATTTGAGCTATACGCAATCCTCTTTTAACAATGAAACTTTTATTGCCAAAATTTATTAATATAACTCTAATTTCCCCTCTATAATCGGCATCTATTGTACCTGGTGTATTTAATACACCTATTTGGTTTTTAGCAGCAAGGCCTGATCTTGGCCTAATTTGAATTTCGAAGCCATCTGGAATTGCAACTAATAATCCAGTAGGGATTATCTCAGTTTTTCCTGGCTTTATCTCAATTTCCTTATCAATATAAGCTGCTATATCTAAACCAGATGACCCACTGGTTTCATATTTCGGTAAGGATATGTTTTTTGATAATCTTTTAATTAATACTTCTGTCATCAATTAATTTATCTAATAATATTTTAACAATTTTATTAGCTATTAAACTTTTTGTATTTTTGGGAATTGTTTTAATATTACCTTTTTTATCTATTACCGTAACTTTGTTGTAATCAGAATTAAATCCAATTCCTTTTTTTGAAACATCATTTGCAAAAATGAAGTCACAATGTTTTTCTTTTAATTTTTTTATTGAATTTTCTGTAATATTTTCAGTTTCAGCCGAAAAACCAGCTACTAATCTAGGTCTGTTTTTATTATTTTTGGATATAAATTCTAGAATATCAGTATTTTTCACAAAATTTATGGACTTATTCTTAATTAGGTGTTTTTTGATTTTATTTTTACTCTTTTCGATTGGTTTAAAATCCGCAACAGCTGCTGCACAAACTGCTAAATCAACAGGTAAAGTTTTTTTTACTGCATTAAACATTTCATCGGCTGAAATAATTTTTTTTACTTCTATTCCTTTTGGCGTAGAAAAATTAGAGGGCCCAGTTATTAATGTTGTTTTTACACCAAGTTTATCCAAAGCTAACGCTATTTCATGACCTTGCTTTCCACTAGACTCATTTGAAACATACCTAACAGGATCAAGGTATTCTCTTGTTGGGCCAGTAGTCACTAAAGCTTTGAATTTTTGTTTTTTAACAAGATTTTTATTGTCAAAATAATTTTTTAGATATGAAAATATTTGCCTTGGGCTTGACATTTTGCCTTCCCCATATTCCCCACAAGCCATTTCCCCTTTTTCAGGTCCTATAAATAGATAACCAAAATCTTGTAAAATTTTCGAATTAGATCGAGTGGCTTTGTGGAGCCACATACGTACGTTCATCGCTGGTACCAATAAAATATCTTTATCAGATGCCAATAAAACTGTTGTTGCCAAATCTTCAGCTCGTCCAATTGATAATTTGCTCATAAAATTTGCTGTAGTCGGCATCACTATAATGATGTCTGCCCACCTTGATAAAGCTATGTGATCAATTTCAGTTTCTGCATCCTTATCAAATATATTTTCAAAAGTTTTAGTTCTGGTTAATGTAGTTAATGATAGTGGAGTTACAAATTCCCTACCACTTTTTGTCAGAATTGTTTTTATTTCGGCATTATTTTTTTTTAATAATCTTATTAAATCCAAAGATTTGTAGGCAGCTATACCACCTCCAATAACAATTAAAATTTTTTTATTTATTAATGTCATAGTTCTGCAATTAAAATACTAATAAAAAGACAATTACAATACCAAAAAAACTCATTATAATATTATTTCTAAAATTTTTAAGTTTCATTTGCTCAATTTCTAAATTCCTGTTGTTAATACCTAAATTGACTTTACCTTCAGCCATTAATTTTAAAGCATAATTAGCCTTATCCATTAAGCCGGGAAAATCAGGTATTCGTTTTATTATTTCTGCAGATGTATTTATAGCTGTATCAATAGCAGATTTTGGACTTTTTAAATTTCTTAACCAATCCTCTAAAACCGGTCTTGAAACTTGCCATATGTTTGTCTCAGGATATAATTTTCGAGCAACACCTTCTACTACAACCATAGTTTTTTGAAGTAATAATAATGAAGGTTGCGTGGTCATATTAAATTTTTCTGTTATTTCAAATAATTGAGCTAGTAAGTTCCCGCCAGAAATATCTTTTATAGACTGACCAAAAATTGGTTCCCCCACGGATCTTAATGCTTGGGCAAATTCATCTTTGGAGGCATCTTGCGGGACTAACCCAGCTTCAAAATGCACCTCAGCTACTTTCACATAATCTCTTTTTATAAATCCATATAAAATTTCAGCCAAAAATTTTCTATTGTGTTTGTCCAACCTTCCCATTATGCCAAAATCAACAGGAACAATATTTCCATTGAAATCTACAAACAAGTTTCCTTGATGCATGTCGCCGTGGAAAAAGCCATCTCGTACAGCTTGTTTTAGGAAATGTTGAATTAAATTTTCAGCTAACTGCTTTAGATTTACGCCTTGGTCCTCTAGTTTTTTTTGTTCTCTTATTGATAATCCATCGACTTTATCTAATGTAAGTATTTTTTTTGTTGTGTAATTCCAATAAATTTTAGGAACATTAAATCCCTTATCAAGTTTTGTATTTTCATATAGTTCATTAGCAGCTGCAGCTTCAAATCTAAGATCCATCTCGATATTTGTTATCTCTCGTAAAAGATGGACTACTTCCACTAACTTAAGTCTTTTAGCTTTTGATACAGTATTTTCAACAACATAGGCAAAAAGCATAAGAGCATCTAATTCTTCATTAAATAATTTTTCAATTTCAGGCCTTAAAATTTTTATAGCTACTTGCTTTTCTTGATTTTCATTTTTAATTTTTGCTAGGTGCACTTGAGCAATAGAGGCAGCTGCAATCGGTTCTCCAATTTCTATTATATTTTTAAATTGTTTTTCACCAATTTCTTTTTTTATAACTTTTTTTGCCTCATAAAGATCAAATGCGGGAACTTTGTCTTGTAATTTTTCTAAGTCTCTAGCCATATCTTCACCAATTATGTCTGGTCTAGTAGCTAAAAACTGTCCAAGCTTTATAAATGTAGTCCCCATGCCTTGGAGTGCCAGACAAAGTTTTTCTCCAGGATTTTTTTTATTATCATATTGATTGTTTGTGGATCCGACAGAGATTAAACTGAAAAACAAATTAATTGAAAGAGGGATTTGATGTACCTGGTTTATTGTATCGATAGCACCGGATGTAGATAGTTTTCTTGCAATTTGAAATAATTTAAAGACTCTCTTTAACATTTAAATTTTCCACCCAGAATGTATAGCTGAAATACCATTAGAAAGATTTCTAAATTCTGCATTGGAGAAACCATTTTTAACTAAAAGTTCTAAAAGTTGTTTTTGATTATAAAACAAACTAATACTATTTATCAGGTAATCATAAGGTTTTGCGGATCCAACAACATATTTTCCAATTACTGGAATAAATTTAGAGTATTTTTTATAAAGGTAATTTAGCATCTCATTATCTATTTTAGAAAATTCTAAACACATGAATCGGCCTCCGGGTTTCAAAACTCTATGAGCTTCCTTTAGAACTTTGTTTATATCAGCAACATTTCTTATACCATAGCTAATTGAATAAAAATCATATGTATTATCTTCAACCGGTATCGTTTCGGCTTGTGATTTAATCCATTTGATGTTTTTAAAATTTTTAAGGTTTTTTTTGCCCTCAAGAAACATTTCATTGTTAGGTTCTACACAAGTGATCTCTGATAAGTTTTTGTTTCTTAAAGAAAAGAGTTTTGCAATGTCACCTGTACCAGACGCGACATCAATCAATTTTGCGTCTTTAGGTGGGTTCATCCAGTCAATAAATTTGTTTTTCCAAATACGGTGAATTCCAAAAGACATAATGTCATTCATTAAGTCATATTTTTTATACACTTCTGAAAATACTGAATTGACTAAATTTGTTTTATCAAGAATAGTGTTTTTCATAATAGAATTATATGCCAGAATTACCAGAAGTTGAAGTTGTTAAAAGGTCTTTAATTAATAAAACTCAAAATTTAATTATAAAAGCGGTTAAAATTAATGATGGTAAATTAAGATATCAAGTAAACAAAAAAGAAGTAAAGAAAATCATTGGATTAAAACTTAAAAAAATAATAAGACGGTCGAAATACCTTCTATTCATTTTCAATAAAGAAGTAGTGATGATGGTTCATTTAGGAATGACCGGAAAATTTTTTTTTATTAATCAAAATAATACAAAATACAAAACCAGTTTTTATTATCATTTAAGTGACCCAGAGGATAAAAAACATGATAGAGTTATTTTTTATTTATCTAAAAATCAAAAATTAATTTACAACGATGTAAGAAAATTTGGATTTATAAAGTTTCTGAATAAAACTGAGCTAAGTCAAAATTTTCATCTTAAATCTTTAGGGCCAGAGCCTCTAAGTAGTCAATTTAACTTTGCTTATTTTAAAAAGTATATACTTGGACGCAAAAGAGTTATTAAAGAAATCTTAATGGATCAGAAATTTGTTTCAGGTTTAGGAAATATCTACGTCAATGAGGTTCTATTCTTTAGTGGTGTAAAGCCTGCAAAAAAAATTCAAAAGCTATCAGATACAGAGATTATAAAAATCATTAAATTTACAAAGATAATTATTTCAAAAGCAATCAAGCTTGGCGGTTCATCCATAAAAGATTTTTCTAGTGGCAGTGGAAAAAAAGGTCTATTCCAGCAACATTTTACAGTTTATGGAAAAAAGGGTGATAATTGCTCAAATAAAAAATGCAATAGTCATATAATTAAAACTACTATAGCTAACCGATCCACTTTTTATTGCAACAAATGTCAGAAATAATAAAGTTGACCATATTTGATTGCGCATATATACAATTCTAAAATTATGCCTAATACTAAATCAGCAATCAGAAGAGTTAGAAGGGTCAAAAAACAAACCAAAGTCAACAGAATTAGAAAAAGTAAGTACAAAAACGCTGTAAAACAGATGGACCTTTTATTAAAAAAAAAAGAAAAAGAAAAAGCAAAAAAATATTTTTCAAAATTTCAGTCAATTCTAATGCAGGTTGCTAAATCTGGAGTTATTAGCAAAAATACAGCCGCAAGAAAAATTTCAAGAATTTCAAAAAAAATTTAATTTAAATTATCAATCTTAAGTTGATACTACTTTTTTAAAATCAATATTTAGAATAGTCTAACAAAATGTATGATCTTTACTTAGTAGGTTGCAATTTTTTTTATTCTATCTGAACGTTAACTATACAACCAAACTTAAAATTTTTTTTATTTATTAAAAAAATTTCTTGCAAATTTTTTTAAAAGGGAGTTTATAGAATTTCAATCAAAAACTTCTACATGGAAAAAAATAATACAAAAAAACAAAATGCTTTCGTTTCAGAGGAAGAAAAAACACTTAATTGGGAGGATATTCAGAACGCATTTAAAAAAACTTTTGGTAGTGAAGTCTACAATAGTTGGTTGCAAAAAATATCCTTAGTAAAAGAATATAATGATTATTTGGTTCTAGGTGTCCCAACACGATTTTTCAGAGACTGGATAGTTTCTCGTTATTTAGACAAAATTCTAGAGCAAGTAAAAAGCTTTAAATTAAGCCTTAATAGAATTGAATTTAAAATTATTGAAGAAAATAAACAAAATCAGGAATTCATTAAGATTGATGAGCTTAATAAAGTAACAGAAATCAAAGACTCAATATTAAATTATAATAGGTTAAACCCGAATTTATGTTTCAAAAGCTTTATTCAGGGTAAAAGTAACGATATAGCTTTATCTTACTCAAAAAAAGTCTGTGAACATATTTCTCGTTACAATCCCCTTTATATTTGTGGAGGAGTGGGCCTTGGTAAAACTCATTTACTGAATGCGATAGGACTGGAGCTTCAGCATAATAACAATGTCATGTTTATATCTGCTGAGAGATTTATGTATCATTTTATCAAATCAATAAAAAAAAATGACATGGTCAATTTTAAGGATTTTTTTAGAAAATCATCTGTTTTTATAATTGACGACATACAATTCATAAGTGGGAAAGAGAGTTTACAAGAAGAATTTTTTCATACATTTAATAGTTTAATGGATAAAGGTTCTCAAATTATTATATCAGCTGATCGCACTCCTATGAAATTGGATAGAGTTCAAGATAGAATAAAATCAAGGCTGGCAGGTGGATTAGTTGTTGATATTGATGTACCCGATTTAGATTTAAAAATAAAAATTATTAAAAAGAAAATTGAGGAAATTCAAAATCAGTTTAAAGAAAACATTCATCTAAGTGAAGAAGTAATAACTTTTATAGCAAGTGAAAGCAAAACTAACATAAGAGAGCTAATAGGTGTTTTGAACAGAGTTATAGCGTTTAGTCGAGTTCATAATAAAGATTTAACCATAAGTGATTGTAAGAATATTCTAAAGGATGTTTTTAATCAAATAAGAGTAATAACGGTAGATAAAATTCAAAATATTGTTTCGAACTATTTCAATATTCCTTTGAGCGAAATGCTTTCACAAAGAAGATCTAGACCGTTAGCAAGACCTAGACAAATCGCAATGTACTTAGCAAAAAAAATGACGACTAGATCATTACCAGAAATAGGCAGAAGATTTGCTAATCGAGACCATACAACAGTGATACATGCTGTTAAAACTATTACTAGACTGTCTGAACAGGACGATGAGATGAAAAAAAACATTAGTCAAATAAAAAGTTTGTTACTTGAACAATAACAAGATGCAATTTGTTGTTAAAAGAGATATTTTATTAAAATCATTAAATTTTGTTCAAGGTGTTGTAGAAAAAAAAAATACTCTACCAATTCTTTCAAACGTCTTGCTACAACTTAAAGATAAAAAGCTATCGATTGTTGCTACAGATCTCGATATTATCTTTTATGATGAAATCACCGACGTTAAGATACTAAATGAAGGAAGCACCACAACATCAGCTGCTATACTTTATGATATTCTTAGAAAAATTTCTTCTAATGCTGAATTAAACTTTAATCTTAAGTCAGAAAATAAACTTAGTCTAAAAAGTGAAAATGCTGATTTTAATCTTTTATGTTTGCCAACTAATAATTTCCCATCTTTTGCAGATGAATTCGAAGGACAGGAAATTTCTTTAAACCATAGTAGATTTTTAAAACTTTTAAATAAAACAAAAATTTCAATATCAAATGACGATACAAGACATTATTTAAATGGAATATTTCTACATCTCACTGAAGCTCATGGAAGGAATTTTTTAACTGGAGTAGCCACCGATAGCCATAGATTATCTTCAAGTAGTGTTGAAATTGAAAATATTTCTGATTTTACATCATTAATTTTGCCAAGAAAGACCGTTTACCAATTATGCTCTCTTTTAGCTGAGACATCAGATAAACTTTTAATGCAAACAAGTGATAACAAAATC
>Ga0315315_10002714_pt1 | contig 16199 bp, 14 predicted proteins | sample M140m3416metaG_FD_203699 | JGI IMG/M metagenome (GOLD analysis project Ga0315315, IMG submission 203699) | Ammonia-oxidizing marine archaeal communities from Monterey Bay, California, United States - M1 40m 3416 | ecosystem: Environmental > Aquatic > Marine > Intertidal zone | place: USA... | reverse complement strand
AGCATCTTTATTTCCACAATCTAACCATTCATCAACAGTTCCAATAGAAAATATTTTTCCTTTCTGTTTCATATTTTCAAGAGCATTTGTTAACTGAAATTCTCCTTTATCCCTAATATTATTATCGATTAAAAATTGGAGCTCATTCATTAGATTTTCACCATCATTAAAATAATATATTCCAATAATTGCTAAATCAGAAACAAATTCAGTAGGCTTTTCAACAAAATCAGTAATATGATTATCTGAATTAATTTTTACTACCCCAAATGCTGAGGGATCTTCAATCTTATTAACCCATATTATGCCGTCATTATTTTTATTTAATTTAAAATCTGCCTTAAACAAAGTGTCTGCAAAAGCAACCACCACATTGCCTCTTAAAGACTGTTTTGCACACAAAATAGCGTGTGCCGTGCCGAGTGGCTCTTTTTGGTGTACTATAATGCCTTTTGCATTAAGATTAGATGCTATTTTAATTAAATCTTTTTCTACATCCTCGCCAAAATCACCAATGATAAACGCTATTTCGTCAATTGTTTCATCACAGACTTTAACAATGTCTTGAACAAGGCGTTCAACAATTGTTTTTCCAGCAAAGGAAATCAAAGGCTTTGGAGTTGTTAGTGTGTGTGGTCGTAATCTAGAGCCTCTTCCGGCCATTGGAATAATTATATTCATATTTTTTATTAATTAAAAAAGTTTAGGTGTTTTGTTTTCTGTCATTTTTGGCTTTTCTAAAGCATAAACTAAAAGACAATAACCAACTAAAAACAAGATGTCTAATATCAGGCTAAAATTAGTATAATAAATTATAAGATAAATAAATATCATTAAGAAAAAGTACATAAGTATTCTATAATAATTATAGGCAATAGGAAAATACTTATTGGATAAATAAAATGAAATAAGAACCATAAAAAAGTAGCAGGCTAAAGTAGACAATGCAGAGCCAACAAATCCTAATATAGGTATCAATAAGAAGTTTAAAATAATTGTTATTGATGCTCCAAAAATTGCAATGTATGCTCCGTATTTAGTTTTTTCGGTAAGCTTATACCAAATAGATAAATTATAATAAATTCCTAAAAAAAAGTTTGCAAAAAGTAGTATTGAAACTACTAAAAAACCTCTTTCATCATGATATTTTGAGCCAAGAAAATTTATAAAAAAATCATAAAAAGTTGTGACAATAAGGAAAATAAATGATGTAACAATTATAAAGTATTTCATAACATCAGCATAAATTTTTCTAGAGTTGTGTTCTCGTTCCTGAGAAAAATAGAAGGGTTCAGCAGCAAACCTAAACGTCTGAATAAATAAAATCATAATTATAGAAAGCTTATAAAATGCTCCATAGAGACCGATCTCTCTAGAAACATTAGATGATTCTGGTAATAAGTATTTAAGTAATATTCTATCAATAGTTTCATTAGTCATTCCTGCTAAGCCCGCAATCAATAAGGGGGATGCGTAAATCATCATTTTTTTCCATAAACTTCTTTCAAAAACCCATACTGAGTTTATCATCTCTGGTAAAAGCATTAAAATTGTTATTACAGACGCAAATAAATTAGCAATAAAGATATAGCCAACACCCACAGAAGGTGAGTATACAGAGTTAACAAAATTTAATGACTGTAAATTATTTTCAATTGCATAGGGACAGTAAATAATAAAAAATAGGTTTAAGCCAATATTCACAAAAATATTTACCAATCTAATAAGAGCAAATCTAGTTGCTTTGTTCAAAGCTCTAAGTTTAGCAAAAGATATAGATGATATAGCGTCAAGTCCTATTATTAAAGCAAACCATTTTATATACTCTTGATTATTTGGGTAGCCAATACTTGATGAAATGTTTTCACTAAACACAAACATTAGTATTATAAAAAGTAAAGAAGAAAAAAGTAGAGAAATTAAAGAGGTGCTATATACAATACGATTATTTTTTTCTTTTTGTGAAAACCTAAAAAAAGCCGTCTCTATCCCATAAGTCAAAATAATAACTAAAAACGCAACATATGCATAAAGCTCTGTTACCACGCCATATTCTTCCGGTAAAAAATATCTCGTATAAAGTGGGACAAGCAGGTAATTAAGCAATCTACCAACGACACTACTTAAGCCGTAAATTGCAGTTTGGCTGGCTAACTTTTTTAAGGGATTCAATTAAATTTTGGTTTTCTTTTTTCCATAAATGCTTTTGTTCCTTCAACAAAATCTTTAGTCTCAAAACAATCTGAAAAAAAATTAATTTCAGATTCCATTCCATCTACACCATCTTGATAACATGCATTTATTGATTTTATTGCATTAGTAATGGCTATCGAAGAGTTGCGTTTAATCTTATTTGCCATTTCAACACATTTAGCTATTAGATCTTCTTGATCACACACCTGATTAACTAGACCGATACTTAATGCCTTTTCAGCATTAATCATCGTTGCTGTAGTAATCATTTCAAGAGCAAGTCCTTTTCCAACTATTTGAGGTAAACGTTGGGTTCCACCATAGCCTGGAATAACACCTAAAGAGACTTCTGGCAGACCCATTTTAGCATTATCTGATGCTATTCTAATATGACAAGACATTGCTAATTCAAGTCCACCACCTAGAGCAAAACCATTTACAGCTGCAATAAATGGAATCGTAGAATTTTCAATTAAGTTAAATAATTTTTCATGACCATTTTTAGATAAATCTTTAGCCTGAATTTTGTTGAAATCTGAAAATTCTTTTATATCAGCTCCTGCAACAAAAGCTTTTTTTTCTGCTCCAGTAAGAATCACACACTTAATTTCTTTATTCTGAATTATCTCTTTAATACAAGAGGAAAGCTCATTAATTGTCTCATTATTTAAAGAGTTTAAATATTTTGGTCTATTGATAGTGAGATAACATATTTGATCTGAATTTTGAACAAGTATATTTTTATAGTGCATTTATATTAGTTTTTATACAAATATAGTAGAATACTACACTAATTGAAATACCAAAATTTTAAAAAGATATTTTAACTATTTAGAGCCTCTGCTCCACCAACTATTTCAAGAATTTCGGCTGTAATTGCTGCTTGACGAGCTTTGTTGTATGATAGGGTAAGATCTTTCTTAAGTTCAGATGCATTATCTGTGGCTTTGTGCATTGCAGTCATTCTTGCACCATGCTCAGAGGCATGTGAATCTAAAACTGCTTTATAAAGTTGTGTTTTTAATGATTTAGGTATTAACTCTTCTATAATTTCCTTTTTCTCAGGTTCAAAAATATAGTCACCTATACTAGATTCATTTTCATCAATAGATTCAACTGGCAAAAAAGCTTCATTCATCACATTTTGAGTAGCAGCATTTTTAAATTGATTATAAACAAGTGCTACCTTATCAAATTTCTGGTTTATGTAATCCTGCATAATACTATTGGCAATAGAAGAAATACTATCATATTTAAGGTCAGAAAAAACATCATCATGAGTGCTAACAACAGAAAAGTTATTGTTGTTAAAATATTCTGACGATTTTTTACCAATAGAAAGAATACTGACCTGAGATTCTTTATAATCTTCTTTGATAAGTAAATTTATTTTTTTAATAATATTTGCATTGAACCCCCCGCACAAGCCTCTATTTGAAGTTATTGCAACTAAAAGTATTTTACGTTGAGGTCTATCTGAAGAAAACTCTCCCCCCTCAGAAGTGTCTAGACTAGATGATAAATTAACAAGAAGCTCAGTAAGCTTATTAGCATAAGGACGCATCTGAGTAATTGCATCTTGTGCTCTTTTTAGCTTTGCTGCAGAAACCATTTTCATTGCAGATGTAATCTGCATTGTTGATCCGACAGAGGTTATTCTATTTCTTATCTCTTTTAGATTAGCCATGTCTTAATTATTATGCGTACTTAGGAGTTAATTCCTTAACAACAGAGTTTAATGTGTCAGTTATACTATCATTTAGTTTTCCTAACGCTAAATCATCAAGTACATTTTGATGTTTTTGATGTAAAAATGATAAAAACTCCGTTTCAAATTCCTTTATTCTATTTACTGGGACGTCCATTAACAATCCATTAGTACCACAATAAATTATAGCAGCTTGCTCTTCAACCCTTAATGGGGAATACTGACCTTGCTTTAAAATCTCAACATTACGTTTTCCTTTTTCAATCACAGCTTTTGTAGCAGCATCTAAGTCGGATCCAAATTTTGCAAATGCTTCTAACTCTCTATATTGTGCTTGATCTAGCTTAAGAGTTCCTGAGATTTTTTTCATAGATTTTATTTGAGCAGAACCCCCAACTCTTGAGACAGATATTCCAACGTTAATCGCAGGTCTAACACCCGACAGAAAGAGGTTAGACTCTAAGAATATTTGTCCATCTGTAATTGAAATCACATTTGTAGGTATATATGCAGATACATCTCCTGCCTGTGTTTCAATGATTGGTAGTGCTGTTAATGATCCCCCACCTTTAACTTTATCTTTAAGTGAATCGGGTAAATCATTCATTTGAGCAGCAATCTTGTCATCATTAATAATTTTAGCTGCTCTTTCGAGTAATCTTGAATGTAAATAAAAAACATCTCCAGGATAAGCCTCTCTTCCCGGAGGCCTTCTTAGCAATAAAGAAACCTCTCTGTATGCAACAGCTTGTTTAGATAAATCGTCAAAAATAATTAAGGCTGGTCTACCAGTATCCCTAAAAAACTCACCAATAGCAGCGCCTACTAATGGAGCATAAAACTGTAATGGTGCTGGGTCAGCAGCGTTTGCAGAAACAATAACTGTATAATCTAATGCTCCAGCGTCATCTAATGTTTTTGCTAAAGCAGCAACTGTTGATGCCTTTTGACCAACAGCTACATAGATACAAAATACTGGCTCACCTTTGTCATAAAACTCTTTTTGGTTAATAATTGTATCAACTGCAACTGCAGTTTTACCAGTTTGTCTATCACCAATAATTAACTCTCTTTGTCCTCTACCAATTGGAATCATCGCATCAACTGATTTTAAACCAGTTTGAAGCGGCTCATTTACAGGCTGCCTATAAATAACTCCTGGTGCTTTTCTTTCAACAGGCATTTCATAGGTATCCCCAACAATTGGTCCCTTACCGTCAATTGGAACACCCACTCCGTCTAATACTCTACCTAACATACCTTCTCCAACATTTATGGATGCAATCTTATTAGTTCTCTTTACAATATCTCCCTCCTTAATTCCTTTAGATGGACCCAACAATACAGCTCCAACATTGTCTTCTTCTAAATTTAGAACAATTGCTTGCAAACCGTTTTCAAACTCCACTAATTCTCCAGACTGAGCGTTGTTTAAACCATAAATACGTGCAATCCCATCTCCAACCTGAAGGACTGTCCCTACTTCCTCTAGCTCTGCTTCAGATTTAAAACCAGATAGTTGTTGTCTTAATATTGCTGAAACCTCAGCAGGCTTTACTTGTGTCATAATATTATTATTTAATAATTTTCTATATATAAGTTTTCACTAAATTTTTGTCTTAGTACTTTTAGCTTAGATGAAACACTAGCATCTAGCTGAGTATCACCCATTCTAATTATAGCCCCACCTATTAGTGATTCATCAACTTTTTCGATTAATTCAATGTTAGTATTATTCTGGGCGCTAACATAATTCATTAATTCTTTTCTCATTGAATCATCAAGCGGGAGAGCTGTTGTAACGGTTACTTCTTTAATGTTTTTTTTGTTTTTATAAAGAGATATAAAACTTGAACAAATTTCTGCAAGAAGACTTTCTCTTTTTTTATTTGTAATTAAAATTATAAATGAAAGAGTTAGTTTACTAATAGAATTTGAAAAGAGCTCTTTTAAAATTTTAACTTTAAGATCTGTTTTTACAATAGGAGTTTTTAAAAGATTTACTAAATCCTTATTTGACAAACAAAGCGAATTAATTAAAAGCATATCATCATAAGAGGAGTCAATAACTCCATTTTCTTCAGAAATATCAATTAATGATTTAGCGTATCTAATTGTTGCTCTAGACTGTTTCATCTTTTAATTTTTACTCTCTTTTAAGGCTTTTTTTACTAATTCTTTTTGCTTAGCAACATCAGAAAGTTCAGAGCTTAAGATTTTTTCAGCCATTTCAATTGATAAATCGGCAACATGATTTTTAAGTTCTGTTATAGCTTTCATTTTTTCATTTAATATTTGTTCCTTAGCTGTACTAACAAGCTTTTCAGCTTCCTTACTAGCTTTGTCCTTTGCTTCTGATATTATTTCATTCTTCATGTCGCGAGCTTCTTTTAAAATTACATCTCTATCTACTTTCGCTTGCGCAATTATTTTTTCATTATTGGCGGTAAGCTCTGACATTTCATTTCTAGCTTTTTCAGCTTGTGCTAAAGAATTTTTTATTGATTGATTTCTTTCATCAACAGCAGATAAAATTGGTTTCCATGCAAACTTCTTCAATAAAAGAACCAATAAAGTAAAAACTACTGTAGTCCAAAAGATTAATCCTATTGCCGGTGTAACTAATTCCATATTTAAATTTTATTAAATACTCTGCAACCAACCGTTGCAGAGTATTTTAATTACTAATTATTTTAATAGCGCAACTACAACACCAAATAAAGCAACACCCTCAACAAGAGCGGCTGCAATAAACATGTTTGTTTGAATCATTCCGGAGTGCTCCGGTTGTCTTGCCATTGATTCTAAAGCTGCGCTACCAATCTTACCAATCCCAATACCTGCTCCAATAGCAGAAAGACCAGCTCCGATTGCCGCAAAAGCTCCAAAATCCATTGTTTGTACTTCTAATAACATTTTTTTTGTTTTTAGTTAATAATTTAGTTAATGACCATCTTGCACTGCCAACCCAATAAAAACTGAAGATAGCAATGTAAATATATATGCTTGTAAAAAAGCTACAAGCACCTCAATACAGTAAATAAAAAGCACAAATAGTGCAGAGACAGGGGCTACACCCCAAGCTCCGCCAGTTCCCATAGCGCTTTGTGCAATAAATATTAATGATATAAGGCTTAGTATTATAATGTGTCCAGCAGAAATATTTGCAAAAAGCCTAATCATTAAAGCAAATGGCTTTGTAAACATTCCAATTATTTCAATTGGTACCATGATTGGCATTAGAGCCATTGGTACTCCTGGGGGTTTGAATATATGACCCCAATAATTCTTGTTTCCAAAAAGTGTGGTTACAAGAAAAGTGATTAAAGATAGTACAAATGTTACTGCAATATTACCAGTAACATTAGCTGCACCAGGAAGTAATCCCATCAAATTGTTTATTAATATAAAGAAGAAAAATGTGAGTAGTAATGGCGTGAATTTTTCGTGTTTTTTTCCAATATTGTCTTTAATAATATCATCTCTAACAAACAAAATTAACGGCTCAATAAATCCTTGTAAACCACTTGGCTCTACATTTTTTCTAGAGTATGATCTTGATACAGTTCCCATTATTAAAAACAATAGGAAAACAGAGATAAACATTGATGCAACATTTTTGGTAATTGATAAGTCTATAATTTCTAGACCTCCTTCTTCAACAATATGACTATGACTATCAATAGCGTAAACTCTATCCTCTTTAATCACTTTTGAATGGCCGTGATTAAAATCACTAGCCATAAAAATGTCAATCCCCTTTTCAGAATATAAAATTACTGGTAATGGTATCGAAAAGGAATTATCTCCCTCTCCCCATAAGTGCCACTCATGGGCGTCAGCAATATGATGCATGATCGTTGGAACTGGATTGTAAATACCGCCCTCATCTTGGACAGACTCACCTCCAGCAAACGAAAAGAATGAAAATATTGTGAAAAATAAAACAACTAAAAGACTTACTTTTTTCTGCATTATGTCTATTAATGATAATCGCAGGCAAATGTAAATATTATTTAACTTTTAATCTGTCTGTTTTTTAAAAAAATTGCAACTTTTTTTTAGGTGGTTTTTTTATAAAAAAAATAAATAGAAAAGACAATTGAAAGACAGGAAAAAAAATGGTTAGAGAAAGTTTTAGCCCAAAAAAATTATCCATAAAAGCTCCGAGATAGTAGCCCAAAAAAATTATAACAATCATCTGAATAGAAGCAGATGATAAAAAATAAAAACTCTTATGCTGTTTTTTCTCTTTTTTCAGATTGCCCAAGATCTTTGATGTCTTTAATTACAGCTCCCATACTGCAAGAACCAGTAAAGGTTGCCCCAGGCTCAATCGATAGTTTGTTAGTAACAATATCTCCATTAAGCTTTGCGGAAGATTTTAGTGACAATAGTTGAGAAACAGTAATTTTTGCTTTTAAAACACCAGCTACATCAGCATCCTTACAAACAACATCACCCTCAACAATACCTCCTTGACCAACGACAACCTTTCCCTCGGTTTCAATTGAGCCTTTTAATGAGCCGTCTACTCGAATATCTCCCTTAGATTTTATATCACCTGTTATTGTAGTCCCATCACCAATCATGTTAATTGCTGCGGAAGATGGAATGCTTTTTTTTACTGAGTCGTTATTGTTTGTAAACATATTTTTTTATTTAGAAATGTAAATTTATAAATAATAATGTTTTTTATTAGTTTTTATCCAAATATTTCAGATCAAAAAATTTAGAATAGCCCTTCAGGTCTTTATTTACATAAAACTCTTGAAAATTGTCTAGTGAAATGGGTAGCAAATAATATTTGTTCGCACGTATTTCCTTAATAATTTTATTGTTTTGTTTTAACCCATCATAATAGGACATAACCTCCTTAGAATTAGAAAACATCTTAATCGTTAATAAATGAAAATCTAAGCCCATCATCATTGCGCTGATCTCAAATATTTCTGTAGAATGATTTTCCGAATTATAATCAGACAATAAGGTTTTTAAAAAACTAACATCCACCCCTTCTTTTGGAAGTATTAACATTAGCATGTGTTTGTCTTTGCCTTTTAAAATGTAGGGAGTCTTTTCAATTGCAACTCTATTAGCTTCTTTTAAACCTGTCTGATCATCAAGAATATCTACAAGGTTAGTTACATATTTGCTAAGGGTTTTGTCTTCGGCTCTTTTTAGTTGACTGAGTGTATTTATCGCAACTATGCTGTCTCCTTTTTTTAAGTGACTGATAGCTCTTAAAAAAAGATACTTTTCCTCAAGTTCACTCTTCTTAAGTGAGTCGGTAATATTTAAAACGTCTGCAAAATTACCAACTATATAGGACTGATAATCTTTTTCATAATTTAGATCTTCTGTCTCATTCACACTTTGTACACTTAAAAGATAGTCAGGATCTAAAATTATATTAGCATATACACTATTAGGGTAATTACTTAAAATGTGCTGCCTTGAAAAGTTGGCCTGCGCTTCTTTTTTTAGGGCTAAATAATTTAAGTATAAGTTGTAGTGTGTCATTGGCAAAAACCCGGTATCAACATCAACTATGGTCAATATTTTATTAAACATTTCATTACTTTTTTTAATCTTATTTAAGTCGTGCTTATAGATTATGGCAGCCTGATAGCAGGAGTTTGCTATCTTTTCTCTAGCTTGAGTAAAATCTTTTGGTGTTGACGGGATCTGTTGAAGATAAAATTGAGGGTCCTTAAAATTTGTTGTCTCCCGGACTGTTGTGGAAGAGTCTTCTGCGGAAATTGATGTTGATCTTCTATTTTTTCTTCTCCAATCGTCCTCTAGCTTTCGTTTCCCCCATTTCTTTCTGAACTCAGACAAACCAAAACTTAAGGTTGCAGGGTTATAAAAATACCACTTTCCTCCAGAAGTATTATTTCCAAATTGTTCGTTTCTATTTGAATTTCGATTACTTTCAAATAAATTTTGTTGTTTTAACATTTCTTGTTCCTTCTCAAGACGTTCTTTTTCAAGCTCCTTATCAATAATTGATTTTATAATGGCATTTACTTCGGCTCGTGGCATTAATGCTAATTGAATTAAGCTATCTTGTAGGGTAATTGTGTTTAGATTGTTAACTAAATCTTTTAAAACTAAATACTTTTCAAGTGTTGACCTGTATAGTCTATAGTCTTCTGGCATAAAATAGATTGTGCTGTCGTAGAAAAACTCAGATGAAATAAAATCTGAACTATAGTATTCTATTTCTGCTAATGCTAAAAAAGAGAGAGCTTTTTGAGGGTCATTTGAAATACTATAGAGGGTAGATTTTAAATAATTTTCTTTAGCTAACACGGTGTCTTCTGCCGAGACATCCATCTTTGCTATTGTGTAATAAATCTGATCCAGATACTCTTTGTTCTTATCGTCCTTTGTCATTTTAACAAGGTCTTTCCTCATTTTTTCAGAGTTTTTAGAGCTTTTATCAGCACAAAGAGCAAGATTCATTTTTGTATTAAACACCATAGAATAGTCAGAGTTGCTTTTTAAAACTTGGTTGTAATATTTGGAGGCCTGTTTAAAATTCTCTTCAATTTGAAAAATCTGAGCAAGGATATAATTTAGTCTAGCCTTGTCTTTTTTTAACTTATATTTATTGATACAATTTAGTAGTGACTCTTTTGCTAGTGGATAATTTTTTTGACGAACATAAAAGTCTGCATTAATTTTTTCAAAATCTTTTTCAAGTTTTTCAGGAAACTTTCTGTTATTTGTTAAATCAATAAGTATTGATTCTGCAGCAACAAAATCTTTCTTTTCTATAAAACATCTTGAAAGCCACAATGAAGCCTCATAAACAATTGGGGTTTTTTTATACTCTTCAATTATAAAACTAAATGTTTTAGCAGCCTCATCAAACTCTCCTTTATAAAAATATGCTTTTCCAACCATCAAATAGTTATCGTCAATCCATCTACAATACTCTTTTCCTCTAATTTTAATAGAATGCTTCTGTATTACAACTGAGCCTTTTTGAATTGCCTTGTCCATATACGGAAGTATAGATTTTGATTTTTTTAAATCTCCCGTTCTGAAAACTGGCAACACTGTAGAGAAGTCGTCCTCATAAGAGTCTGAAATTTTCTTAATCCCGTATTTAATACTTTCATTACCATTAAAATATCCATTATACTTAGCTGTAGTATTGTGGTACTGGCGAGAAAACCATGTTTTCTTTTTAGTAGAGCATCCGGAAAAAAAAACTAATAAGCAGAAGTATAAAAAAGCTTTTTTTAGTAGTTTGTTTAATTTCATATAAATAGTTAACTCCTTTTTAAACCTATTATTTTGTTGAAAATAGTTATACATGCAAATATGCTTATAATTTTCAGATATTTGCAAAACATTATGGAACAGAAAAGCTTTAAAAACAAAATTGTTAATTTTTTTAATAAAACATTTCGACTTGTCGTAATTAATGATGAAACACTTGAAGAAGAAGGTTTTTTAAAATTAAGCAGATCAAATATTATTATCTTAACTTCAGTCTTATTAGTATCTGCTTTTGTTATTTCTTTTTGTATTATCGTATACTCTCCATTAAATAAACATCTCCCTGGCAAGTCTTCCGAACTTGTTCAAAAAGAGCTTTTGACTCTTGCATTAAAGAGTGACTCTCTTGCCTTTGCTCTATCAATTAGCTCGCTCTATCTTTCAAATATTGAATCAATTATTAAAGGAGATTCTATCAATTTTGAATATTTAGATGATAGTCTTAACAAAATTGACAACAGTGAAATTAATTTTTTTAAATCAAAAGAAGATTCTCTCTTACGAATTAGAGTTGAAAGGGAGGATCAAAGCTCAATAAACTTAAATTCCCAAAGAAAAAGCAAGCAGTTTTTATTTTTCCCTCCCATTGAAGGGTTTATTAGCGATTCTTTTAATCTTAAAACAAATCACTATGGTATAGATCTTGTTGCCAAAACAGGTGCCAAAATAAAAAGTATTGGAGAGGGGACGGTTGTTGTTAGTGATTGGAACCCGCAGACAGGCTATGTTCTTGGAATACAGCATTCAGAGAACTTTATCTCTTTTTACAAGCATTGCTCTGTATTATTAAAAAATGTTGGAGACATTATTACAACAGGAGAAAACATTGCAATTATTGGTAATTCCGGAGAATTGTCTTCGGGTCCTCATCTGCACTTTGAGCTATGGAGAAGAGGAGTTCCTCTTGACCCATCTTTATATATCTCTTTTTAAATGGGAAGTTTTAAATCCACATTAAGCCTAGTTTTTGCAAGATATATTGTGAAAAAAAATAATCGTTGGAAAAATAATGCCGTTGAACATCAGAAAAAAATAATGCATTTACTAATAAGCGATGCTAAAAACACTCTTTTTGGAAAAGATCATTTTTTTAAAGAAATTTCTAATTATGAGGCTTTCAAAAAAAACATTCCAATTAGAGATTATGAGGGGCTTAAAAATTATATCTCTTTAATTAAAGATGGGGGAAGGGATATTCTTTGGCCTGGAAAACCAATATACTTTTGTAAAACATCTGGAACCACCTCTGGAACTAAATTTATTCCCTTAACAAAAGAATCTATCTCATGTCATTTAAATCCAGCAAGAGATGCAATTTTATCTTATATAGACGAAACAAAAAACGCCTCTATTGTCGATGGAAAAATGATTTTCTTACAAGGATCTCCAAAATTAGATAACACCTCGGGAGTACTAACAGGAAGATTGTCTGGTATAGTAGCTCATCACATTCCTTTTTATTTAAAGAAAAACAGACTTCCCTCTTTTCAAAATAATTGTATTAAAAAGTGGGAAGAAAAAGTTGATGCAATTGTTGATGAAACTATTGAAAAAGACATGTCCTTAATTAGTGGTATACCACCATGGGTTCAGATGTATTTTGAAAAATTAAATTTAAAGAGCGGAAGATCAATCAAAGAACTATTTCCAAATTTTAAACTCTTTATTTATGGAGGGGTTAATTATGAACCCTACAGAAAAACATTCAAAAGACTTATTGGTAGTGATATTGATAGTGTAGAAGTTTATCCCGCATCAGAGGGTTTTATTGCTTATCAAGATTCGCAAAAAGAAAAGGGAATGATTTTGTGTGTTAATAACGGAATCTTTTATGAGTTTATTAAAAGAGATGATTTCTTTAAAGAAAATCCTAAAAGGATTAATCTTTCAAGTGTAGTTGTTGGAGTTGACTATGTTATTATATTAAACACTAATGCTGGTTTATGGGGTTATAATCTTGGTGATACAGTAAAGTTTGTTTCAACCAATCCATATAGAATTATTGTGAGCGGAAGACTCAAGCACTTTACCTCTGCTTTTGGAGAACACGTTATTACACAAGAGGTGGAGGAAAGCATGAACAATACCATTTCTGTTATCTCTGCAGAAATCAAAGAGTTTCATGTTGCGCCTAATATTAATCCCAAAAAGGGTCTTCCTTCTCATCAGTGGTTTATTGAGTTTTCTAAAGAGCCAGAAGACATGAGTCTTTTTGAAAAAACTTTAGATCATGAGCTTCAAGAAAAAAACAGCTACTATAAGGATCTGATAACTGGAGCGGTATTAAAACAATTAGAGGTTATTAAAATAAAAAAATCTGGTTTTAATGACTACATGTCAAGCATCGGAAAGCTTGGAGGTCAAAATAAAACTCCACGCCTATCAAATGACAGGTCGATAGCAGATAAACTAATTTTATATAAAAAGTAAATGAAAAAGGGGATTGCAATTTTAGGTTCTACAGGTTCAATTGGAACACAAGCATTAGAAGTTATCAGCAAGCATAAAACACTTTTTTCTGTAGAGGTTTTAACAGCATATAACAATTGTGATTTGTTAATTGAACAAGCAAAAAATCATAAGCCTAATGCGGTTGTAATTGTTAACTCAGCTAAATATGACAAAGTAAATTCCGAACTTTCTAAACTTGGAATTAAAGTTTATTCTGGACAAAAATCACTAGATCAAATCGTGGAATCTGAAAAAATAAATATTGTATTAACCGCCCTAGTTGGTTATAGCGGTTTGACTCCGACAGTAAATGCAATAAAGCATGGAAAAAAAATTGCTTTAGCCAATAAGGAAACACTTGTAGTTGCTGGAGATCTTATTATGAGGCTTTCAAATGAGTATGGGGCTGCAATATATCCCGTTGACTCAGAACACTCTGCTATTTTTCAATGTCTTATTGGAGAGGATAATAATGCTATTGAAAAAATTTATCTAACCGCTTCGGGAGGTCCTTTTAGGGGCAAAAAAACTGCAGAACTAAAAACAATTACAAAAAAACAAGCCTTAAAACACCCCAACTGGTCAATGGGGGCGAAAATTACAATTGATTCAGCCACATTGATGAATAAAGGGTTAGAAGTTATTGAGGCAAAATGGCTTTTTAATCTTCGTAAAGAGCAGATTGATGTTGTTGTGCACCCGCAGTCAATAATACATTCAGCAGTTCAATTTGAAGACGGCTCTATTAAGGCTCAGCTGGGAATTCCTGACATGAAGCTTCCAATTCAATATGCTCTTGGATTTCCAAACAGACTAAAAAACAACTTTAAACGATTTAGTTTTTTTGACTATCCGAATTTAACTTTTGAAAAGGCTGACGAAAAAACTTTTAGAAATTTATCATTAGCATACAGGGCTATGGAAAAAGGTGGCAATTCTGCTTGTATATTAAATGCTGCAAATGAAATTGCTGTTGAGGCTTTTCTAAATGATAAAATTGGGTTTTTAAATATGTCTGATTTAATTGATAATTGTCTTGAAAAAATTACTTTTGTAAAAAGTCCAACTATAGAAGATTATATAGAAACTGATCAACAAACAAGATTGCTTGCAAACAAACTATTATAAATGGAAATCCTTATAAAAGCCCTTCAATTAATACTTAGTCTTTCTATTCTAGTTGTCCTGCATGAGCTTGGTCATTTTTTACCTGCCAAATTTTTTAAAACAAAGGTTGAAAAATTTTACCTTTTTTTTGACCCATGGTTTTCGCTGGTTAAGAAAAAATTTGGGGACACTGAATATGGCATTGGGTGGCTTCCACTTGGGGGTTATGTAAAAATTTCTGGTATGATTGATGAGTCTATGGACAAAGAACAGATGAACAAACCTGCTGAGCCCTGGGAGTTTAGAGCTAAACCAGCATGGCAAAGGTTGATAATTATGGTTGGGGGTGTAGTTGTAAATTTATTGCTTGGTGTTTTTATATATTCTATGACTTTATACACTTATGGAGATAAATACCTTGCAAATAATGATTTAAAAGATGGTATTTGGTGTGTTGACAAGCTATCTGGTGAGTTAGGTTTTCTCTCTGGAGACAAAATATTGTCTGTAGATGGTGAAAATGTTGAGCGATTCAGTTCAATTCTTGAAAAAATGCTTGGTGCCAAACAAGTAACTTTAGATAGGCAGGGTAAGATTATAACTATTGACATCCCTGATAATTTCATTGAAAGGTTAATTGAAAATGAAAAGTCAATGCTTTTTTACCCTAGAATTCCTGCTATCGCAAGTTCTTTTATAGAAAATTCAAATGCTCAGCAAGCTGGCCTTAAAATAAAAGATCAAATTATATATATAAATGACATAGAAATAAAATATAACGATGAAATGGCTGGTGTCTTATCCGGGTATCGCGATTCTGTTGTTAATGTTACTGTTTTGAGAGAAGGGGAGGAAATCTCATTAACCACTAAAGTTAGTTCCGATGGAACGATAGGTTATTATCCCGCGCTTTTAAGTCTTAAACAGCTTGAGGATTACGGAATTTACAAAATGACTTCTGCGAGTTATAGTTTCTTCGGTTCTTTTCCTGCTGGGCTAAATAAGGCTGTTAATAAGCTTGGAAGTTACATTGACCAGTTTAAACTCATACTAAATCCTGATTCAGGGGCGTATAAAGGTGTTGGTGGGTTTGGCGCTATTGGGAGTTTATTTCCTGCTCAATGGGATTGGGAAAGATTTTGGAATCTTACGGCTTTTCTTTCTTTAATGCTTGCTTTTTTAAATATTCTTCCCATACCAGCTTTAGATGGTGGTCATGTTGTTTTTCTTCTATACGAAATGGTAGTGGGTAGGCCTGCTCCTGAAAAATTTATGGAGTCTGCTCAAGTTGTAGGAATGTTAATTCTACTTGCATTGGTTGTTTATGCAAATGGTAATGATATAATGAAATTATTTTAAACATGAATAATCTTGACCCTATAGTATTAATAATTATTTTTTCTTCAACAATTATTATTTCTTATTTCTTTAATCTGTATTCTAAAAA
>Ga0315315_10002713_pt1 | contig 16199 bp, 7 predicted proteins | sample M140m3416metaG_FD_203699 | JGI IMG/M metagenome (GOLD analysis project Ga0315315, IMG submission 203699) | Ammonia-oxidizing marine archaeal communities from Monterey Bay, California, United States - M1 40m 3416 | ecosystem: Environmental > Aquatic > Marine > Intertidal zone | place: USA... | reverse complement strand
CTTTGTTGATTGTTATACTGTATGCACTAATCCATTCTTTCGAATGCTTGTCTCTTCTTGCCATAGATGTGCTTCAATATCGATCCATTGCAGAAGGCTCAACCTGCCATCGGCTTCTCCACAGGTTGGGCCTTCTACTTCGAAGATAGGCGCGGGGCATCATCTCTAAGCACCGGATCGCAAACCAAGTGCCAAGGTTTGCGAATTATTGGTCCTGATGGTCAAAAGTACAGTTCAATCGAAGCAGCTGCGCGCAGAGATGAATCAGAAGCGAATCCAGAAACCAGAAAGCAGCAATTTTGTGCTCACCTTGGTTTTCTGTCGTCCCAGATTGATATCCACCATGTCTTGATCGGGAGAGGTTACTGCCGTGAGTGGACGGACGTTACTGGCCGAAACAAAATTATTTTCGGTGTCATTACTTCGTGCTCCAAAACAGATGAAGAAACGAATCCTATTTTTACAGTCAAGTACGATGAAAGTGCTTGCAAATTTTTGAATGCTTTCCCTAACTCATTTGAAACCGTTATTGAACGGTCTCAGGAAATCGAGGCAGATCTTGCCTGGGGCGGCTGCTTTTGTTTTGAGCGAAAGAAATTTCTCAACTGCGGCAAAGGAAGCGTTATTGCGAACCTTGACAGAACCACCCCTTGTCGGCATCTGGTTGTGCCGGATATGCGGAGAGAGGCGATGGTGGAGAATGAAGGCGGTAAACTTCCGCAGCTGACCCTAGTTGTACGTGGCTACCAGCTCGTCTTCAGCGTGAAACCCTCGACAATTCCGAATGCCGGTAATGGGCTCTTTGTCAAGTGCACATATTTTCGAAATAATATCAGAGAGAAACGGGCATCATCTTTCAATTCTTTTGGTCTTTCACCTGGCGAGTTGCTAGACCTTGGTGTCTATGCACCGTTCCGATCAGAAGATAAGAAGCATGGTACTGTTTTCAACAACAAGAACTACGTCTTTTCAATGGCATGCGAGGAATGGAACTTCAACTCCAATGATGACGATTACATCTACGATATCACGGACGACAAGACAGGAGAAGTTCACGAAGAAGCAAGAAAGCACGTTCTCATGTACATCAATGAGTGTTCATCAAGTAATCAGTCGCCATCAATCCATGCAGAATTGGATCCTGAAGGTTGTGTGGTAAGTGGAAACAGTACCTGAGCCATCGGCTTGCACTTTTCAATGCTTATATTGTTGGTTGCCTAACAAAACAGTTCTTTGACAATCATTCTTGATTTTCAGCATTATTATCTTGGTACTCGTTACTGCGGTAATTGGATTTCATACATGATGAATTCAACACAATTTGATCTTCGAGCCGATGGGGTTGAGAAGGAAGTCTTTGTTGACTACGGTGAACTTTACGAAGACGTGCGAATTAGGAAGGGATATAGTAGAAAAAGTTTGAGACATCAAAAGAAGGTGCTCGCGGCCCTCCCTCATAACGAGGCAGATTATCTGCGAGACATTTTGCTTAATTTCGATGCAAAAGAAGTTGCTGAATCAGTAAAGTTTTTTCTTGAGTACTGTATACCCCATGGTTACTACGGTCAAAGCGGTCAGGATAGGCGCATCGATGGAGAGGTTCGAGATCGTAGTATGCAGGTTGCCGTCAGACTACGAACAAAGGCGGAGAGACTTAGAAGCATCGTAAATGAGAAACAACGGCAGGATTTGCCTCCTGACATTAAGCCGTTTGATATATCCCATGGTATTGACCTCCAGGAAGTGGTGAACGCTTCCGAAACGCTCATTCAGAGGATTCGGAATGCGTCTTGCGACAGACTCATAAAGGATATGGAAGAGTATGAACGACTCGAAATCGGAAATGACGTTCAGAACTATTCTGGTAGCGATTCCGAACTACGCCAAACATATTATATCATGAACACTGATTCATCGTCATGCGGATCAAGCAGCAGTTATTCTGTGCAAAGCGGTGATTCTGATGAATCTATGTCCAAATAACTTGGCTACAGATATTAGTGTTTTGCTGACTAATAAAAAAATACATTGCGTTTACTCCTATATTGCTTCTGACAGTATTAGCACTACTTGTGTGACTTGGACAATGAAGATGGGACGGCAAACTTAAGTTTGGTCGCTCCCCCAGACGGTACCCTCAAACTAAATTTTCTTTTCTTCCCTCCACCGACATCGATCGTAACTGAAAAGCTGTCGCCTTCCTTCTTGCCACCTGGCACAGAAACTGTGACAAATTTCTTTTCCTTCCCTGGCAGATGCGGCTTTGCTGGCGTTGTGCCTCTCTTCTCTTTCCTTGGTGTCTCCTCCTTGCTCTCCCCCTTTTTCCCCTTCGGAGATAGCTTTATGCCTTTTTGATCGCCACCGTGCTCCGAAGTGTCTGTTGTCTCCCGACCCGTAGTTGAGGAATTATTGATATTAACTCCTTCGCCCCCCTTACTCGTCTGACGTTTGAGCCGTTTCCTCTGGTTCTTCGGACCAATTTCTGGGAACATGTTTTGACACTTCGTGTGTGCCATCGCTAATAAGCCTATTTTGCTCTTTTCCCCTGACATGTGAGTCTCCTCAAGGGATAGATACGCCTGGCAAAGTGCTTCTACTTCGAGCATATTCCCACTTTCGAGGTTTTCACGCTTCCAAGCTTTGTCGCTGATTGGAGTGTTCACTCGCAAAAAGCAGGCATAGGAATCCTTTAAGAGATCAATGCGATCCGCAACAGAGACGTTTGAAGATCTGGTCAACTCTTGAATAATTATATCCGCAATCGCCCCATTTGTCCTTTTTTTAACGTGGTAAAGCATGCCAGAATGCGCCCCCTCCACAAGACTCGTCTTTGAATGATGACTGTCTGGTGCACCGCCTCCTCGAATTGCAGTGTCGGCGTAGAAATTGGGAAGGTCACGATGGCAAGCGGTAATCCAGCCAAAGAATGTTGTCAACGCTTCTCTGCGTTTGCACAACCTCATAATGTCAATGTACGAATCAACGTATTTCCATCGCAAGGCGTCGTATTTTCGTTGGGCGTCGTTAAGGATCTCAAAAGCTGATGGTGTTGCGGTTGTTGCAACCCAGACGGCGCAGAGCTGGGGTCGCTTCTTGTCAAATGGAGCGCTGATGACAGCTTCAGCACTTTTGGCACAAGACATGTGAGAGTTGAGGCCTCGCAAAAGGTAGGCCTTCGTTGGGGGGACGCTACCTTGACTTCCTTCTCTGTAGCCGTTGTCGGGGTCATAGAACACAGGAGCCCATAAAAGAGCTTGGGCGTGGCGATAGACTGATCTATGGAAGAAGCTGTTGTCGATTCGCAGTTGTGCCATTGCCGCCACAATATCAGCGAGGACCTTCCAAACTGCATCTCTCAGATTACTATTCGAAATATCGATGTGTTCGCTGCCAGGTGAGATGTACCAATGTTCTGTGGCCAGTCGGAGGGCCTCCCGTTCAGCGGCATCCCTCGATGCCTTTGGTCTTTTCACTGCCCAAAATAGTGCCTTGAATCTAGAGGCGTGTAGACGGTATACAACTTCAGCAATACCGTGGGAGCTACCTCCCTGCTGCACATCTGTATTATTGCTATCTCCCACTTTTTCTGCATCTTCTAAAGCCTTCGCATAATTCGATAATGCGCTTCTCATTGTTTTCTCGTATTCTCGTCTGAGTTCTACGGTATCCTCATCTCTTGTGGTCGACGTAAGCGGGACTGAGAACGACTCATTCGCCAGTGTGCTCGCAATCTTTTCATCACACTTCCCCATCATGAAATAAAGAGCCCCAAGATTTTCATCCAATTTGTTCTCTATCATACATTCAGCTGCAGCTTCGAAACAAGATTTCGACTCTCTTGCAAGAGAGCGCTTTTGAACGGCTGTCATGACGTGAATAGGATAGCCGTACGCCGTAGATCCCATAATTTCTCCGTACTGAAAGGTCGCAAAGTCCTCGGTGATTTCAAAAAATTCCCTCTTCGAATCATCTCGGGAACTCTTCCCTGTAAGGTACAGCGCAGTAAAGAAGCACTTCTTGATGATTGAAGAGATCGCCGACACGAAGATTCCGCCCCATGCAGAACTCCATCCTACGAAATCACCATCCTTGAACATGTACTCAATTTGAGACCACGCCGAAAAATCTGGACGATCGTCGTCAGGGGTATCTTGCCCTGTACAGATCATGGACTTAATGATGTTGCTGCAAGATCGTAACGAGGCAAGCGTTGCCCAAGGGTGCTCGATATAAGGCGACAAGTCCTCTCCGATAAACGGAACCCATTGACTTTTAATCTTATCATCAGTCTCTTCTTGGTGTCGCAACAGATCCGGAAGAGAAAATGTCTGTTCAGATTTTGGACCGGAAGAGGGCGTGCAAACTACAGTTTCACGCTCATTCCTTCTGCGGACGAGACGATCGCATATTATGTCGGCCCTGAAGCTAAGGCAGAGCCCGGCGCGGTACCACGCGTCGGCATCCCTGGGCTCGTAGCAGAGATAATCAAGGATAGCGGTGAATTTTTGTTGCAATTCTTTCTCATAGAGAGCGGTAGATTCGCGCTCGATTGCTTCATTTTTGAGGTCGTTTCGATGGGATTCTTTTGCTACCTCTCCAGTTGCAGTTGTCGTACCAATTCTTGGAGGTGGCCCCTCAGCCAATTCTTCGCAGATCCCTTTGCGAACATGCCGGATTTCTTTTATCTCTTCTACCGAGCAGTGAGATGGTATATCTTCCGATTTATTAATGCCTATGTCCGGTTCGTGGGATTGAACCTCTTGAGACGGGTCAGAGTCTTGCTCATCAAAAACCCAGGACGGAAATCCTTGCGGAAGCTCAATCGATGATGGGCCTTTGTTTGACGCGGAACCTTCGTTGGGCCTCGTCGGTGCAGATGCTGTAAACATGAATTCTCTTATGGATCTGCTTCTCTCTGTCTCCCGTGCAGCTGGTAAAATAGATGCTACGCATTCCAACGATTGTTTTGGCGGCGACCTTCTCCCCTTACAGGGATATGCTCGCCTTATACACCGATACAGCCGGATCGCTGCTTTGGTCGATTCTGGCGGATAAAATTTGGATGAGGGTATTTGTCCACCCATGGCAATGTTTGGGAGGGGGAGGTCGCGCAACTCGTTTTGTATGTTTTGGCTCGTTAGAGTAAAGCCATGAAGACAACGGTAGGCCTTGTGTAACATGGAATCGAGCTGAAGGCCTGTTTTCCTTACACTGTATGGAAATTCCTCAGCCCAAACCCCTCCCCTCTTGTCGACGTCGTCGGTTCCATAAATATTTAGTAAGACATCTGCAATATGCGTCAGCGTACGCACGACTACGACTGGTAACAAAGGACCGACATCGCATGAACTTTGCATAGAACGAGTGGGTACCAACGAACACACCAGGCTCTCGCCCATACCGCTAAACACAAGACCGCAGCATTGGACGGACTGAAGCAGCATTTTGAGAAGATTTCTACTGCTTCCAAGCCGCTGGCTCTCATCGTCTTCATTCTGGTCTTTGTCTGAAAACCAATGATTTGCACTATCATCTGTGTCGCAGAAATCAGACATAGATGCAACGAGCTTATCGTCGCCAGACGTATTCGTGTTGGAAAGGAACTTCAAAAACGAAGTTCGCTTGCCAAGACGATCACATCCGTGACCAATGCCTCCGCACAAGGAAATAATCGAAGAAGCAATGGGTACAGCAAGGATTCCTGCATTCGCTCGATCGAGAGAATTTGCAGAGAAAACGCTTGGGCGAGATGGAGCCACTTCAAATCCAAGGATTTCAGCTTTTTCAATATACTTCCAAAACCAAATTAAGCTGTCGATAAATTGGACAATGGCGTCTACACTGGGTGCGGATGTATCCTTTCCTTCATCGTCGTTACAGCAGGCAAGCGATGATATTAGTGTAGATTCCTCCAGCAATCCATTTCCGCACACAACTGATTGATCAACGGACAGGAATCTGGCAATATCAGAGGCCAAAGCAGATACGAAAGTCGCATACTGGACACATCCTTCCTGGCGCTCAGATCGACTGATCCGCTGTTCACCCTTGGATCGCAACAAGGCGGGAAAAATTCGTCGCATCTTTACGAGGAGACCAACGAGACCGGCAAATGCTGTAGATTTCAAATGCTTGGTAGCTGCGCGATCTTTTAGAAGTTTGTCAAACAGAGTGGAAACTAGGCGAGAGACGGCATCGAAGAGTTCTAGCCTTGGGCAGCATTTCAAGAGCTGCAACTGTGTTACGTTGTCCCCTTGTTCCCCCCCACTGACGAGAAAGGCCTTCTCCAGCAGAGATACAAAGTCAGTCCCGGTGGCATAGTCCGCAATGAAGCAACAGCTTGGGCAGATCGAAACGAGTTCCGCAAGTTTTTCAAGAAAAAATCTCGCCAAAGTCAATGCTTTGTCTCTTTGTGCTTGATCAACAGGTCCGAGACTCTGTGGTGCCAATCCATCGTCAGAATCACTAAGGAACGAGTCACTGCTTTCACCACCTTTGCGACCTGGCGTGGCTTTCTGCTGATCGGACTGATCCAGAGCTTGCGCCATAGACCGCCGATAACGATCAAGAGCAGCCAAGGTGAGACCACTTAGCAAGGCGCAGATTTCCTCGAATCCGTTTGCTTTTCTTTGACATGAGACGACTAAAATTGTCGTCAGAGAGAGTTCTCGATAGGTCAAAACAGAATCTATTTGGGCGGGCAACAAAGGAACCAAGTTCCATATCGCCTCCCATTCACTTGCCACATTTGTATTCTTGTGATTTGTTTCGGGGTGCTTGCCTTCGGAAGAACGATCCCCAGCCGAGAGATCGGTACCATGAAACTTCAACCAATCATCCAAGAGCTCATCGTGTTTGCCTCCGAGTCCTTCATAGCTGATTCCATATCGTTCAATCAATTCAGTAGCGACGCTGGCAAGTACTTCTTCCTCTACTTCAGTAAATTGAATTGGTCTTTCTCGCCTCTCATGGAGTTTCAATTCCTGATACATTTGTCGCGCACGAGACACAACAAATGATGCTTTCAGTTCATTCATATAAGAGGCAAGTGAATCTGCCGAAAGCTCGCGCCAATGCCTACCAGTCCTACTTGGAGACTCCAGATGCGGAGTCGGTAGGATCAAGGGACCGCAACTTGTGTCGGAAAACCTGCTTAATGTGTTTTCGATGTGTCCTATTGCGGATGTTTCAGCTGATCGAATATCATTGAGTTGCGATGCCCAACGACTCAGCCATAACTTGAAGCAAGCGGCGAGCCAATTGCATCGAATGCAGAGAATCTGATGAGTGTTCCTTTCGGTGACAGAACAATTAGCCTCCAAGTCATCGGCGAGTTTAAGTAGATGAGGAACCGTATAAGATAGAGAGACCGCATCATCTTCGAAGTCAACAAAGTCGAAGCCCTGACGCTCACATCGTCTCAGACGAAGCTCCGCATTAAGTAGATTAACCGCCAGGACATCAACTTTCTCCCAAAGGGGTGCGCTGGCGACAAATATTTCGGCGCCATACCAACATGGGGCGAGGGACTTTCTATACCCACATCTCGTTGTCACTAGATCGTAACACTCCAAAATGCAAGACGAAAGAGCAGTTGATCCGCCTGTATCGCTAGCGTAAACACTTCGTACATGCCTAGAAACGTGACAGAGGAAACGCCTCAAAATTTCGCTCGCTCCAGATTTGTTCTTACCACAGACCGTGATAAACGACCGAAGAGAAGACTCGTCGCCGAAAGTGAAGTACCTAGCACCGGTCTTTGCATCACTTCTACTGCGAGCCAAATGCATAGCCAAGGGCGATGGCGAAATGATTTCCCCCGAGCTTCTAGTCGTGCGAAGTTTCTGCTTGAGATTCTGCCCATTTCTTACATTCGGCCACGCCTCCTCTAGAAGGCAGGCTACGTACACAGGATGCTGGACTGTGCAAGAAAAAAAAGCTGATACGAGGCAGTACTCGACACTCTTCCGCTTAAATGTACGCTCTGCCTGCTTTCCCGAAGTAATCTTCTGCGATAAGACACGTTTAGATATTCGATTCGATCGAGTAGACGTTTTGGCGCCAGCCGAGGCAGCTTTGCTTCCTTTCTTTTCATCGTTGCTCTTGTGCTCTGAAGGGGCTCCCCCACTATCGCAAGCCTTGGATGAATTCGAATGGCAGGCATCATCGCCTACATCATTATCTTGAGCATGTTTGGTAATGATTTGCTCCGCTGCAGACATTCGTTGATGTTTGATCCTTTCAGTTGCCGCCCTCGCCGTTACGATGTCACTAGAAAGCGCGCGGCAGGTACACTCTAAGCTCAAAATATCTCGACTGAGAGCACCCTTGTCGTCGAGGTACTCGCAAATGGCGCCCAGAATGCTGGCAGGGATTGTAAGCATGCACGAAATACGTACGTCAATAGAAGAACAAGGCTCACAACGATCCAACCCGTGGAATGAATTGCTCTGATTGCTTCCTCCCTCTCTATAAGCACGCATGAGCATCCTACCAGCAACCGACCACGAATATCTTGGCAGATCAATGACGAGGGTTTGCGGTTGGGGCTCTCGAAGTAAGGCGGAAGGATATCGCTCGACTCGTTCTACGTGAGATTCACCTTGCCACTCTTTAAGCGCACGGGAAATGGCGCGGTTGGGTGGTACACCTGCAGGAAGACAAGACTTACCCCTATCAAGGGCATACCGCTCCAGCCTCCGATAGTTGAATAGTGTTGGAGAGGGATAATTATTGAAAGTTGCATCCTCGCCTTCTGACTCCTCAGTATTCTGAGCTGACTTCGTCCGGCGATTGAAAATAACCCTACCAAGAGCCCGGGCTGCACAGGCAATTTTTAACCATAGAGTTGGGTCCGACCCATCTAGCTCAGATGCGTCGCAGTAGGCGGTAAGTGCGAGGCGCTTGGTATCCTCATCTGATTCCCCCTCCCAACAGCCATGCGACAATGCCCTGGAGGAATACTGCCTAGTCATCTGAAGACCTTCCAGTATCCTGACCGTTCCCCGGTCGAGGAGGGTTAGCTTGGATTGAATCGCCGAGGGGAAACTCTGGTATCCACACCCGCACATGAGCAAATCGCCATAATTGACCAAAACGAGGTATGTGAGCTCCTTAACTGTTGAACGATGGTTGGCCGAAGAGATTTGTCGTTCCTCCTCAGCTCCGCGCGAGAGGCCACCGTATCGAACGGAGTCTTCCGCTATTTCAAGCCAAGTCGGTACGTACGGTCGAACAAGAGGATCCTGAATGATTGATGCGAGGGCGTCACGGGCCGCATTGGCAACGCCGCACAGCTGATCCAGTCGAGAGGTGGAGCCGGCATCGTCTTTCACAGCATGACAGGCATCAGATCCATAAGAGCTACCACGAGCACTTCCGGCAGATTCCCTGACCATGTTCATGCTTATTCGGTGGAGAGTACCAACAGATCCCATTGCGGCGTTGTATGATGAAGAAAGGCGGGCCAGGCCGGCCTCAATGGTTTCAGCTGATCGGCGTCGCCTCTTGGCACAGTCCGCTGTTGATCTGTGCTGATCATCAGCATCTCCGTCATATCCTGCGTCCTCATTCTCTCCACCCACGTCTTCCCGGCGTCGCTTAGGACGGTCGACGTTGGCGGCTGTCCAGCCTCCCATGGTCGCTGTCACAGTTTTCGAGGTCTCAAAAGTGATCTAGATGTGTAGGAATTCCTAACGGATCTGCCATACTAAGTAGTCGAACGTACATGTTTCTAGAGAGGCATTTACGACGACGACTCGACGACTCCTCATTCATTATATATACTACGAGCTCGTACTCAGTAGCTAGACGATCTGTTGTGAGTCTTGCGATTTGCAATTGGCGAGTTGGCACAAGATTATTTAATCGTGCCAATATTACGTCAGGTGATTATGCATACAGTACTACGAAATCGTAGTAATTTAGTTCGCACCATGCACACAGGTTCTTCCAGTTACTATGCCCATACCAGCTAGCTGGGTGTGCTTATTGTGACTACGAATTCTTGTTGAGAGGTCTCGACAAAGGTCCAGATAGATGGACACCACACCGCAGCAACAATGGAAAACGACGGTAACGGAAGAAAGAGCCAATCGAAGAGGGACTCGCGTCGAAGCCACAGCCTCACCAGCGATGTTTCCGGACTGGGATCCAGGAACGCGGCCCCCTTCGTACCTCATTTCGAAATCAAGATGTCCTCTGACTTGAAAAAGCCTCACGAATCAATCTCTGGGAAACCAATCAAAGTCGATGAGCAGGGCGAGGAATCCATCGAAGACAGGTCGGCCGAAAACTTGGAGGAGGGAAAGTACAGGGTGAAGTTCCACGAATCGTCATCGCCCCTCCAGGAAGAAAACCTGGCTTCGCGGCTGCCGAACCACGAAGAAACGAAGACATCTTCCACGGCCTCCCGGACACCAAAGAGGCTTTCGCGAAGGATGGAGGCTCCAGCGGCTCCAGCAATTAGTATAAATATGGCAAATGTGACACCCACGAAGGCGAAAAGGTCAAAGAAACGAGTACAACTCGACACACCGTCAACTGTGGCCAGCTCTCCTTCCGATTCTGTAATTACGTTCGAGCACAAACACATATACAAACGATCAAAAAAGTCAGCCGCCCTAACTTTAAGCAAGCCTCTCGTGGGAGTTGCTTGCGCCGTTATCCTCGCTCTAATGGGAGGGGGAGCCTTCCTCCTCACGGATTGGTTTAAAATTCCCATCCTTAAAGCCCAGATCGAAGATCTCACCGTCCAGGTCGACCGGTTGGAGTCTCAGGTAAACCGTCTCAACGAGGAAAATGAGGTGTTTGAGAACCTCAATGAAAATCTCCAAGGGCAGAATGATAAGTTTGCGGCGGAGATTGCCAGGTTTGGCAACACCAATGTGTTATATGCAGAGCTGAACTCCGAATTGGATAGCCTGAACGATCGTAACCAGGAATTGATTCAAATGTTGAGCGCATCTAATGCGAAGCAGGCTGAACTCAAGGGAGAGTTGCGGGAAACCACAGATAATCTTTCAGCGGAACTAAATTTTTTGTCAGAAGAAAATGAAAGAGTGACCGAGTCAAGTCTTCTATTCAAAAGCCAGAGCGAAATTCTCTCGAAGGAAGTGGAAAGGTTTTCAGTTGCTAACGAGAACCTTACAGCTGAACTGAAGGCCATGAACAGTTCGTTCATCGACGCGAGAAAAGAGAACGATCGCCTCAGCGTATTAAATGACGACCTTCGAGTCATTGTAACATTCCTAGACGAAACTAGCGGAGAGATCCAAAGCAGCTATGATGACATCGCGAACTTTCTGGCGGACCAAATCTCAGCCGGCCAGTCAATCTGGACCACATCGACACAAAATATTTACCGATCGCGGACCAACAACCTCGTGTGCGAGCTGCAGTCTCGATTCTCAGGAAAATCTTTTATTTTGGATACGAAGGTACCAATTGGCGATGAAAATTACATTGAGGTCATGAACTATTTTCAAGAGCATTTCCTTTCCGAACTTTGCCTCGATGTCGACGATTTCAAAACATTTCTGGACATGCCACCGCAAGAAATGTCCATGAACGACCTCATAAGAGGCACGATGAGGTACAAAGAAGAAGCAATGAATTATTATTTCCCCAAAGAGGATATTTTTACACGCAGCGCAACAGACAGCCGCGGCTTGAACATGACTGACTGGGCGATTGCGCAATACCAATGTGAAAACCTCCCTCTCGACAAGCGCTTCATCTCGCATAGTAGTAGACCGTAACAACGTGCCTTACATGGGAACACAAGATGGTGGTTTATGGATTCATTGTGATAATTTAATTTATTAGAATGACTCTTTTATTATGTTCCTTTCTTTGGCGGCTTCATTGGCTCAGGCGAAGGCAACGAGTCAATACTTCTCTTCATCTTTCGAACCTCACCATTGGCAAATCGATACTGCGAAAAAGTACCTACATTGTCGGCACCAGCAGCGTAGACCTGAGTAATTTGTAATATGTCAGCATGAGACGCAACGACAATGATATCCCCATTTTCAGCGTCGGCATGTCGTTGATCGGTGTCACACCGAGTAATCGCTTCACGGACGCGGGTGGCCACAGCTGCAACCGACTCTACTTCAAACGGAATGCTGCAAACATCAAAGATATCGACGGGCCAAACATAAGCGTAGGTTTCTAGTTTGTCACCATCGAGGCGTCCAAAGAATCGCTCCATCACGCCATCTTCGAGGATGATCTCTTCTGACTGAATGTTGAGTCCAAGCTCTTCAACCTTCTTCGAGTTTTCATCGTCGTTCAACAGGGCATCAACGCAGGCCCTAGCTGTCTGCCGTGCTCTCGCGAACGGGGAGCTATAAAAAAAAACCCTCTTGTTCCTATCGTTCTCTCTTGCAACTAGCCTCAGGAATTCCTTGGCCGATTCCCGTCCTTGCTTATAACCTAGGGCAGTCAACCCATGCTTCTCTGAGGTGGCGAGGCTGCGCGCCGAACTAATTACGCCCTCTACATTGCCCTCACTCTGGCCATGACGAAGTAAGTAGTATTGATTGCGAAGGTCAGGGAGAGGGGGGGGCATAGATTTGACGATGAGGATCCCATCCTTTGTAACTGCAGGCTTTTCTAAGCCGGTTGCGACATAATCAGATTTCGCCGATGAAGCCAAGCAGCGAGATCGTCGAAGGTTCACCAGCGCTTCCAGAGAGCCTACAACGGAAAATGCATCGCCCTGGTCAACGAAAAATAGCAACAACGCCCAGTGGAGAAGTGTAAGAGTCCTCTCCATATTTGTCGAGCTGTTCGAATATGCAAACCAGTTCAGTTGATTGAGAGTCGATTGAGATTGATTTACGAAAGCTAAGGCTACTCTAGGAGTAAGGCCTTAGTGTATAATAATATACTCTCGGGTATTATGATGTATCTGTGTATCTACCGTAAAAACAGGCAATTACGTATACTAGCTAGTACGAGTACTCTTCTAGAGAGTACTACTCTACTAGTAGTACTAGAGTAATAAGTACTATTAGGAGTACGCCATAAGTGTCATCGTTTTTGTTCTTTACGACGTCCGCCTAGCTGTATAACTAGGCACATCGATAGATCCTTCCTTTGCATACTAGCTAGTACGTGTGGGACCTTTTGTCTCTGCCCGAGTACACACCACGTACGTCATGTTTACCTTATCTCTCATGGAATCCTGGCAGGGCTTATGCATAGAAATACTACTACTAGAGTAGAGTATGCAGATGTTGTTGTTGTTTAATCGGCCACCGGGATCCCGCCTCCTTTTGCCATCGAGGGATTTGAACAACCGGCAGAGGGCGAGCGTCAGGCACCCAGGGTACTATACTTTGCATATATATAGCATGATATTATACGGAGTACTCTCGTACTGTATGCATAATATTTGTACTATGCATACTTTTTTAAGTACTTTTTACGAGTCGTACTCTAGTACGAGCTCGTAATCGTCACATCGTCACAATAAAAAATAAAATAAATAAATAAAGCTCGTAGCTAGTATCGCACGCATTGGCAGTCACCCGTCAATCGAAGAACACAGTAGTACCCTGGCCCTGACCCCCTCCATCCTGTTCCGATACGTCCACCCTTTCCTGTTGGGGAACTTCCACCCTTTCATGCATGTGCATCTAGAACTATTATGATATGCAGCTGACACATTTTACTTTATTACGCCTTGCTGTGGTGCTCCTAGGCGTTGCCAAGATGACGGACAGCGCCGCCTTTCTTGTACCATCGCAACTGCATTCTCTTGCTCAAAGACGGCAACAAAAGGGGCGTGATCTGACCAAGGAAAGTTCGAGCAATGCAACCCCGGGCCAATCAAAAACGCGGAGTGATGGACGCAAATTGAGCCGTGGAGCGCATTTTCTTACCCCGTCTCAAGTCCGAGGTATCCGCCGACCCAGCGGTAATCGTACCAGCAGGCATCAATCTCGTCGATGCCTCGTCATTATTTCATCTTCCACAGAGGATAGTGATGCGGGGGACGAAGTAGTGTTCAAGGGTCAAAATCCAGCATCCGCAGGACGTAGCGACTCAGAAAATAATAGAGAATCGAATACAAGGGTGAAAGGGACAAAGAAGAAGAGCAGCACACAGGATCGAGCGACTGCTAAGGGCAAAGCGCGAAAGCTCCGAATGACGGGCAACATTCCGGACGTTTACTGGCGAGCCATTCCATTAGAACACCTTCGCCACCATCCTAACTTTGAGGCCTTGCCTCATCCTGACACAATAACCCACCTAAAATCGCTAGAAGATACCAGACTTTTTCGCCAAGATTCGTGGCAGTGGGATGCGCTACATAGCGGACGCTGCACCACTTCACAAGCAACAGCAGCTTTAGGACTGCTGGAACCGCTTGCTGGTAAGGTTTTGGGCATTCCGCGAAGTTTACAAAAAGGTGCTGTAGGTGCATTTCACAGGCTACAGAAGCCAGCCATTCGGTCCCTCGAGGACATGAATGATATACTATGTACAGGAGAGGGCAACAGTCCAATGGAACTGGAGATTCTTGATGCCCCAGTCTGGAATGATGATGAAAAGATCCGTATGGGAATGAAAAAGAAATTTGCGGCTGTATACCTACCCAGGATCAGACAAAGTGACCTTGATCGCAGAAGGGAGCTCCTCAAAACCTATTACTATGACGATACATCTCGATGGATTGCAAGGATGCAATGGGGCAACGCACAAGAGCCTACTTCCATACTGACTGCCCTGAATTATTTTACAAGGACTACCCCCGGCACCAAGATCCGTGAAGTAGGCATGTGCGGCGCTGGCCTTGAAATAAACTCAACCGCTACAGAAGACAGGCCTGGACTGATTGTTGGCGCCACGCCCGACGCAGTCATCCATTATCCGAACGGCACTCTCGAGGCTCTGGAAGTAAAGAATCACTGCCCGTTCGTTCCCTTTAACTTTAGTATTCGTAGAAAAGATGGCAAAAGTTCAAAATCGAAGGATTTGTTTCGTATCAGAGAGTCACGAGTACACGTCGATGTTCCACCTGCGTATGTGTCTCAGCTGATGATGGAAATGATGTCGCTCGGACCCCAATGTAGATCGGCAATTATGGTACGACAGACAGCTACCAAGGGAGCTGTAATTCTTCGATTGCTTCGCGACGATGAATGGATCGACGAAGCCATTTATTGGCTCACCAAATTCACAGAAAGCTTTGTTAACGAAGATGTCCCTCCCCCAACCAACTTTTTCTGGGAGGAAGGAGAATATTCGGGAGGAGAAAGATATCGAGCTTTTGTAAAGAGAACCAAAGAGATAAGCGAGAGTGCCGAATTAGTTTACCATGTCCCACACGCCGAGATACAAAGAGTTGTGTCGGCGCGTAGGTTCCAGATACCCTTGTTTTTGGACTAATTAGTATGACATTACTTCTTTGGCTCGATCTGTGACTAGTAGAACTCCAACCAGAAAACCGAGCACAATGCTGATTCCAATCACCATCCCAACCACAAGTGCGGCGGTGAAATCTTTCATATCTAGTATCTCTCTATCAAGGAAGCCGTAGGGAAGAAAGGACCCTGTCGCCTCTGCCGCCGTCACCTCCACCCCCTTTCCTCCTGAAGCATCGCTTCTACGTCCTTTCAAAGTTGACCCCTCGCCCCCTGCTCCACTGCACCGTGACGAGGGACCTGTGCCGCGTGACGAGGTTTTCTGCGGGTCCAACTCGAAAGCGTCGCCGAGACTCTCCATGGAAAGCACAAAGGTGTCATATTCCTTTAGGCCTTTGGGCACCTTCACCTGACCCTCATACCCGTCCGGACATCTTATTCTTAATATTTGGCCCGACCGGATGCCGGGAAATATCTATCTGCTATATATATATTTTTATCTCTCAATTGGATTTCTCAGCAATCTAAGTGTATGTATACTAGCTAGTAGCTACTCTAATAGAGAGTTGATTGCACATATTAGCTAGTACGAGCTCGTACTGTACATCATGTCCGAGCGTAACTACTAGCTAGTAACTACTGTACGCTCTTAAGTAAAATGTAAATAAAAAATACGTACAAGAGTACATACCATACATACATTATATTATTATTATTATGAATAAAAAATAATACTGATATATATATATATATATATTATAATCATCATGTATGCATGAATGGCTCGTATTATGCATATACACACACAGTAAATGAAAACTT
>Ga0315315_10002710_pt1 | contig 16205 bp, 18 predicted proteins | sample M140m3416metaG_FD_203699 | JGI IMG/M metagenome (GOLD analysis project Ga0315315, IMG submission 203699) | Ammonia-oxidizing marine archaeal communities from Monterey Bay, California, United States - M1 40m 3416 | ecosystem: Environmental > Aquatic > Marine > Intertidal zone | place: USA... | reverse complement strand
GAACCTTGGGCAGCAAAATACTCTGATGAGAGCTTTATAAATTACAAAACGGATAACTTGGCAAAATTTTTAAAGGAGATAAATGAACTTAGATAAATTAGAAAAAACTATTAATGAAAGTTTTGAAATTAAAGAAAAAGTAGGACCTAAATCAGACAAAAAACTTATAAAAGCTATTAACGAAACAATTAGTTTAGTTGACTCAGGAAAAATTAGAGTTGCTAATAAAATTAACGGTACATGGATTGTTAATCAGTGGATTAAAAAAGCAATTCTTTTAAGTTTTAGAGTAAATAAAATGTCAATGTCAAAAGGACCTTACACAACTTGGTACGATAAGGTTCCAGGAAAAACAGTAAAGTGGAAAGAAAAAGATTGGAAAAAAGCTGGTTACCGACACGTTCCAAATGGTGTTGTAAGAAGAGGATCTTATATTGCAAAAAATGTCGTGCTTATGCCTTCATTTGTAAACCTGGGCGCGTATGTTGATGAAGGTACAATGATAGATACTTGGGCTTCTGTTGGCTCATGCGCACAAGTAGGGAAAAACTGTCATATCTCTGGTGGAGCTGGGATTGGAGGTGTACTTGAACCTCTTCAAGCTGGTCCAGTTATCATTGAAGATAATTGTTTCGTGGGTGCTAGATCTGAAATAGCTGAAGGTGTTTTAGTTGAAGAAGGTGCAGTTATTTCAATGGGTGTTTACATCGGAGCATCGACAAAAATTATTGATAGATCAACAGGAGAAATTACTTTTGGAAAAGTACCAGCCTATTCAGTTGTTGTGCCAGGAAGCTTGCCAAATAAATCTAATCCAGAAGGCCCTTCTTTATATTGTGCGGTTATTGTTAAGAAAGTTGACTCTAAAACAAGAAGCAAAACATCTATTAATGATCTTTTAAGAGACTAATGCCTAACATAAATGAATTAACACTAGCTAAAGAGCTTATTAAATTTCCAAGTGTAACGCCTAAGGATGCAGGCGCTATTGGATTTTTAGCAAAACAATTAAAGAGATTAGGTTTTAATTGTAAGATTTTAGAGTTTAAAGATAAAAATAAAAAAAGTAAGCCGATTAAAAATATTTATGCGAGACTGGGGAAAAAAAGTCCTAATTTATGTTATGCTGGGCATACGGATGTGGTTCCTCCAGGAAATATTGAAGACTGGACAGTAAATCCCTTTAAGCCGACAATTAAAAAAAGTCATTTGATTGGTAGAGGCGCCAACGATATGAAAAGTTCTATTGCCTGTTTTGTATCTGCTGTAGAAAAATTTCTAAAAAAGGAGAAAAAATTTAATGGTTCGATAAGCCTCTTGATCACTGGAGATGAAGAAGGGCTTGCAATTAATGGAACTAAAAAAGTAGTAGACTATTTAAAGAAGAAAAGAGAGAAAATAGATTTTTGTATTGTAGGTGAACCTACAAACCCAAATAAACTTGGTGAGATGATTAAAATTGGAAGGCGTGGTAGTATATCAGGATCAATAACTATTTCTGGCTCACAAGGCCATGTTGCTTATCCTCACCTTTCCAATAATCCTATAAATACATTGGTAAAAGTATGTAAAATACTTAATGAACAAAAATTAGATAAAGGAAACAAAAATTTTCAACCATCTAATTTAGAAATTACCTCTATAAATGTAGATAATAAAGCAACTAATGTTATTCCCGCATCGGCTAAAGCTCAATTCAATGTAAGGTTTAATAATCTTCACACTTCTAGCAGTTTAAAGAAAAAAATTTATTCAACCGTACAAAGCTTGAGTAAAAAAAATAAATGTAAATTTAAAATAGATTTTCATGTAAGTGGTGAGTCTTTTCTTACAAAACCAAATAAAACTATTTACATGGCAAAAAGTATAATTAAAAAGATTACTAGAATAACTCCTGTATTTTCGACAACTGGTGGTACTTCTGACGCGAGATTTATTAGAAAAATTTCACCGTGTTTAGAATTTGGTCTGGTGAATAAAACAATGCACAAAGTTGATGAATGTGTTTCATTAAAAGATCTTAAAAATTTGACTAAAATATATCAAAGTATCCTTGAGGATTATTTTAAGTGAAACCTTACAAAGTAAGAAGATCTAAAATAGATAATCTGGGTTTGTATGCAGCTAAAGATATTAAAAAAGGTTCAAAGGTAATAGAGTATAAAGGTAAGGTAATCACCAGAAAACAAGCTGAAGAGAACCCAAAATACGATAATGATAAAGCTATTTATCTTTTTAACTTAAATAAAAGATATGATCTCGATGGAGATTTTAAATTCAATACTGCTAGATTGATTAATCATTCTTGTAATCCAAACTGTGAAGTAACTGGTACTGGTCTTAGAGTTTGGGTGCATGCGATAAAAGATATTAAAAAAGGGGAAGAATTTTCATATGATTATGGTTTCAGCTTTGACGAAGATTTTAAAGACTACCCATGTAGATGCAGATCAAAGAATTGTTGTGGATATATCGTAAGGGAAGGATCAAGATGGAGAATAAAAAATATCAAAAATAAAAAAAAATGAAAAAAATTCTTTTTATTTCAACAAGAAATCCATATTCAAATAGGTACACTGGAGACATAATTGGATCAAAAAAAATTATAAATATGCTTAAAAAAAATAACGTAATAGATGTTGTGGCATTAGGTGATAGAAAAGATTTTTCACAAAAAAACATTTTTATTTTTAAAAAACCATTTTTTTTTAATAAATTTTTACATGCATTAAAGTCTTTGATCCTCTTACAACCTATACAATTAGGTTTTTTTTACTCAAATGAAATGAAAATATTCATAAATGATAACGCAGTAAATTATGATATAATTTTTTTTTATCATATTCGATCTAGTCAATATCTTCCTAAGAATTATTATGGGAAAAAAATTATTGAAATGGGAGACCTTTACTCAAATAACTATCATCAAACATTTAAAAATTTAAATATTTTTAATCCTCTCAAATACATTTATTTTCTAGAAAGTCTTCTTGTAAGACAGTTAGAGAAAAAAATTTTTATAAATTTTGATAAAATAATTTTATTTTCAAAAAATGAAATTAAAAAAATTGAAAAAGTATTTTCCAAAAACATTATTCATATAAATATTTCAACTGATAAAATTAAAAAAAAATACCTATTTTCAAAAAAAAATAATAAAATAATATTTATTGGCAATCTTAAATATTTGCCGAATATCTTAGCCGTTAAAAAGTTTGCAAAAAATATCTTACCAAAATTAAAAAAAAAGATTCCAGATATAAAATTTGAAATTATAGGTGAAATTAATAACATTGATAAGTTTCTACTTTCAAAAAATGAAGATATTAAATGTTGGGGGTCTCAAAAGAATTTAGATAAATTTATTAAAGGTTCATTTTGTGGATTAGCTAATTTAGAAATAGCAACTGGTGTTCAAGGTAAAATATTAACTTACATGTCTTATGGGTTGCCGGTTATTTGCTCAAAAAGAGTAGCAAGTAATTTTGAAAAAAATGTTATTAGTTATAATGATGATATTGACATTATTGATAAAATTAAAAAATTGAAAAATGACAAAAAATCAAGCAACTATGTTTCAAAAAAATCTTTTAATTTCATCAAAAAATTCGATTGGAAAAAAGTTAGCAAAGAATATTTAAAAATAATTAAAAATTAATAAAAAACTTTTTCTAAATATAAACCTTCTGGTGGCGCTGGTGGAGCACACAATATTCTTTTTTTTGATCTAATTACAGATTTTATTTTTTCTGGTTTCCATTTATTTTCTCCAACATATTTTAAACACCCAACCATTGATCTAACCTGTTTTTGTAAAAATGACCTTGACTCAAAAGTAATTGTTATTTTGTTACTATTTTTACTTATGTTTGCTTTAGTCACAGATCTTATTGGGCTTTTTGCTGAACATGAAGCTGCTCGCATTGATGAAAAATCATATTTTCCAACAAAAAATTTAATCGCCTTTTTCATCAACTTTATATCAAGTTTTGTTTTTAAAAACCATGATCTGTTTTTGTGCATTGGCGAATTGATCGCTCTATTTAAAATTATATATTTATAAATTTTTTTTTTAGCGCTGTGACGAGCATGAAAATTAATATTTTTTTTATTTATTTTAATTATTGAAATTGATTTATTTTTTAAAAAAAAATTCACAGAGTTTAAGAATTTATATTTATCTTTAATTTCTTGATTAAGTATGAAATTTGCACTTTGTCCTTTAGCATGTACACCTGCATCTGTTCGGCCTGACCCAATTATCTTAATTTTTTTTTTTAATACTTTTGACAGTGCTTTTTGAATTTCTGATTGTATGGAAAATCCTTTTTTTTGTATTTGCCAACCGATATAATTAGTGCCTAGATATTCAATTATTATTTGATAGTTAAACATTAAGATAAAACATCGCCTTTTAAAATTTTATATCCAGATAAAAAACTTTTTGTATCGATTATTTTTTTTCCTTCTTTCTGAAGAAAAGTTATTTTTATAGATTTATCAGAGCAACCTATAATTAGATCGTTCGTTAAGACTTCTCCCTTTTTACCTTTATTGTTGGAAACTTCAGCCTCAATAATTTTAATTCTAGTGCCTTTATGTTTGAACCAAACCCCTGGATAGGGATTTAAACCGTTGATTTTCGCGATTAATTTTCTCGCTGGTTCGTTCCAATTTATTTCAGAATCTTTTTTTTCAATTTTCTTTGCATAAGTAACAAGTTTATCTTGCTGGTCTTTAAACTGAACTTGGTTATTTTCAAATATAGATAATGCTTCTAAAATTAATTTTGAACTTAATTCAGATAACTTATTGCTTAATGATATGAAATTTTCTTTTTCACCAATTTTTATACTCTTTTGTAACATAAAAGGTCCTGCATCTAGTTTTGGAATTATTTTCATTATAGAAACTCCGGTTTCTTTATCCATTTCTATTATAGATCTCTGTATAGGAGCTGCGCCACGCCACCTGGGTAACAATGAACCATGAATATTTAAAAAAACTTTATTTTTAATATTTAGAAACTTTTCTGGTATTAATTGGCCGTAAGCAACTACTATTACAAATTTAGCATTAGACTTTTTTATAAATTCATAGTCTAAATCATTATTAAGACTATCTGGAAATCTTACGGGTAAGTTTAATATTTCTGCCTCTAAATGAACAGGTGATTTTAAAATTTTTTGACCTCTAGATTTTTTTTTAGGAGGTTGTGTAAAAACCGATAAAATTTTGTGCTTAGAATGTAAGGATTTTAGTATAGGAACAGAAAATTCTGGAGTCCCCATAAATAAAATTTCGTATGCCATTAAAGTTAAACAATGACTCTTTCTAAAGATTTTTTTTGTTTAGATAATTTTTTTATTATCATATTTTTTTTTAACTTTGATAAATAATCAATAAAAAGAATTCCTTCTAAATGATCCATCTCATGTTGAATACAAGTAGCCAGTAATCCTTCGGTTTCTAAAATTTTTTCTTTGCCGTTGTAGTCTAAAAATTTTACTTTACATTTATCTGGTCTGCTTATTTCTGCAAATTGTCCAGGCACTGAAAGACATCCCTCTTCATAAGTAGCATCGTTATTTGAGTTCGTGATAATTTCTGGGTTAATAAAATATAGTGGAGCTTTCTTCTCTTCATCACGTGATAAATCAATTACTATAACTCTTTTGGGAACGCCAATTTGAATTGCTGCTAATCCAATTCCTGGAGCGGCATACATTGTTTCCAGCATATCATCCATTAATGATCTTGTTTCATCATCGACAATTTCAACATTAGTTGATTTTTGTCTCAAAAAAGGATCGGGTTCTGTCAAAATTTTTCTAATTGTCATATAAAACTTTATATTCTAATTAGGTTCTTAATGGTAGGGCAGAATTCAAAACTTTATTTCTTATCGTTACTAAATTCATCTTATTTAAAAGATTAGTTACAAAATATATTGTTTCAGGATCAAGTTGATACGGTTCATCTTCACCTATAATTTCAACTATCTTTAAAGCAAGAAATGCTTTTTGATCATTATCAATTAATTCTAATAAATTTTTTGGAACATCAAATTTTTTTATTAATTCATCGTATTTAAAATTTGATGGGAGAGTATAACCATCTTTGATGAGTGTGTCAGCCAAAGCTAGGTCTTTTGCTGAAATAAAATATTTCTTATTTTTAGTTATCTTTTTAAATATTCTATCAATATCTTTTTGAATTCTTTTCTTGTTCTCTCCTTCTACATAATATTTCAAAATTTTTGATTGATGTATAACTTTATCGTTATATTTAACTTTACCTAGAATTATATCTTCATTCGAAACAATTCGAAGAAGTGCAGCCTCTTTATAGTCTTCTGGTAAATTTTCAATATCCATTTCTTCAATTTTATCGCTTAAAAATTTTGAATACACATTTGTTAAGTCAGCTTTTTTAAATAACTCTTCTAATAAAAAAAGGTAGTCTAATTTTGTAAGGGGTTTTTCAGCTAATAAGTATTTTTGATAAATTAAAGCTCTCGCATCACTTTCATTTAAAGTTTTATAATTATTTTTAGCATTTATTAATGTATTCAAATTAAAAGAAACTTGTTTGTAAATTTCAAAGATTTTATTTTTATTTAGTTGATTGTTATTAGCGGCTATTTCTAACTCTTTTAGTTTTTTTTTGTCTGAAGCATCTTCTAATTTAATTAAATTAGCAGCATTAAGATACTTCCATATTTCTGGTTTTGTTTTTTCTGTAGGTTCATATTTAAAATCATTAATTGTAATGCTTGATAGATAAAAGTTTAAAAGATTTTCTTCATTAATTTTATTGCTAGTTTTATCTGTAACCCCTAGCAAAAAGTTAATTTTATCGTCATAAAATGAGCTTGATTGTTTCTGTTCACGTAAAAGATCTAGCAATAGTTGTGCGTCTGGTTTCTTTTTATTAAAAACAAAGCAATAAATTTTAAACTTTTCTAAATATGGATCTTTAATCTTCGCGTCTATAAATTTTATTTTTTTGCATCCCTCTTTTATATTTCCGCTAGCTATATTTTTATCTACCAAAAATTGAACGGCTTTACTTTTGCTGTCGAATTCATCATTTCGTTTTAAAAAGTTTTCTAAAAGTTCTATACGGTCATTTTTTATTAACCAATTAATTTTTAAATCTACGAACTCTTTATCTGTCATCCCTTGCGGTGGATATGAAAATGATAATAAAATTGTTTCTAAAATTTCTTTTGATGATTTAGAAAGATTAATTTTATTAATTCTCTTCAAGCTAGATCTAAGATCCTCTGCCTTGGTAGCAGACCACATATTGAGATTTAAATTATAATTAGCTGGCTCATAAATTCCGTAGACCTTTTGATCATCTGGTTGTATCTCGGAACCTTCCTGTATTTGAATTTTATCTAAAGCTTTTATAGTTTGAGATGATTCTAAATTAGATTTTTTTTGTTCTTCTACATTTACTTTTTTTTGATCGCCAGAGGTTGTTTCTTTTTTATTTTTCCAAATATCTATTTTTTCTTCACTTAAAATAGGTGAGCTTAGAAAAATAATAAAAATTAAGCATATAAAATAATTAAAGCTTTTTAATTTCATTAGTAACGTCTATTTGATATTTTTTTTCAGGACTAGGGAAGCTAATTTTTTCAATCAGAAAAATAGTAATAATAAACACAATGATTAATAATAACAGTTTAAATAAAGTTTTTATAATTGAACTTCCTAAACTTGGTTGCCTATTGTATTTAAGTTGCATACTTTTTGATTTGATTTAAACTCAATAAATAAGACATATTTATGAAAAATCAAAATCAAAAAGGAAGCCAAATTGGGTAAAAACCTAACTTTGACTGGAATGATGGGGGTAGGTAAATCTACTATTGGTAAAATCCTTGCTAAAAAGCTTAATTATAATTTTATTGATGTTGATAAAGTAATCGAGTCTGAGGAAGGTTGCTCTATAAATTTAATTTTCAAAAATAAGAGTGAAAGTTATTTTAGAAAAATCGAAAATGATATTACTCTATCTGAACTTAAAAAAGTGAATACTGTTATATCTTTAGGTGGAGGAGCTTTTCTAAACGACACAATAAGGCGCAATGCAAAAAAATTATCTATAAGTTTTTGGCTAGATGTGCCAATTGATCAATTAATATCAAGATTAAGGAAAAACAGAAAAAGACCCCTTTTATTCAAAAAAAATTTAGCTGAAACAGCTAAAAAAATTTATTTAGAGAGAAAAAAAATTTATAATGAAGCAGATTATAGAATTAAATGTAATTCTTTTAAATCAAGTGAAATAGCTGCTAAAATATTAAACTTATATGAAAAATCAGGAAATTAAATTTAAAAGAGAGGGCTACTCAATCATAATTGGTGAAAATGTAATTAATATATTGCCAAAAAAGATTAAAATTTTATGCCCCAAAACAAAAAAAATAGCACTGATAATAGATAAAAAAATTCCACAAAAATTTAAAAAAAATTTAAAGAGAAAATTAAAAGGATATAATCTGCTATTTCTTCCTTTCGTTGCTAATGAAAAAAATAAATCTATTACATCAATTAATTATTATTTAAAAATTCTATTGTCTAAAAATTTTAATCGATCAGATCTTGTAATAAGCGTTGGTGGAGGGATTACAGGTGATGTAGTTGGCTTTGTTGCGAGCATATTTAAAAGAGGAATAAATTTTATTAACGTACCAACAACTTTACTAGCTCAGGTAGACTCTGCTATAGGAGGAAAAACAGGAATTAATACTAGCTATGGGAAAAATCTTATTGGATCTTTCTACCAACCAAAACTAGTGTTAAGTGACATATCTTTTATAAATTCTTTGCCAAAAAAAGAAATGATTTGTGGCTACGCAGAAATTTTAAAACATTCAATCATCAAAAATAAAAAGTTTTTTAGTTGGTTAAAAAATAATACAAAATCAATTCTATCAAAGAAAAATAAACAATTAATTTATGCAATTAAAAAAAGTTGTGAAATAAAAATTTTCTTTGTAGAAAAAGATGTTGATGAAAAAAATATGAGGATGGTACTAAATTTTGGCCATACATTTGCTCATGCAATAGAGGTAAGAAATAATTACTCAAGCAAAATAACACATGGTGAGGCTGTTTTGTCAGGCATGATTTTGGCAACAAAATTATCAGTTATAAAAAAAATTTGTTCCATAAATGTATTAAAACAAATTGAAAATATTTATTTACAAAATAATTTGGCTTATACAATTAAAAAATATTCACATCAAAATGAAATCAATAAATTAATTCCATATCTTAAAAATGATAAAAAAAACAATGATGATAAAATTAATTTTATTCTGCTTAAAAATATCGGAAAAACAGCCTTACCAAATAAAAGTAAAATTTCTGTCAAAAGATTAAAAAAATTAAGTAAAACTATTTCTCAATACTAATTTCTAGTGCGTGAATTTTAGTTTTAAGATCATCACTTAAAATTTTCATTATCATTTTCTGAGCATTTACTCTAGATAGAGAAGCTAAATATAAAGATTTAATTTTAAGCTTAAGATGAAATTTTTCTGGAGAAAAAAACTTATGCCCTTTATGTTTATGTGAATTATCAACAATCTCTATTTCCTCTAGCTCTATTTCATTGTTAAGTTTTGTTTTTATTTCGTCAAAATAAATTTTCATTAATTTGATTTTACTATATAGAACTACTCAATGAAAATAATTTGTGATTGGGAAAATTGTAATGAATTAGGAGCGTACAAAGCGCCTGTGGAAAGAGATAATAGTAAAAAATATAGACTGCTATGTTTAAATCACATAAAAATTTTTAACAAAAATTGGAACTATTTTGAAAATATGAATGACCAAGAAATAGAGTTTTTTATTAAGTCTGATTTGACATGGCATAAATCAACAAAGACCTTTGGGTCATCTGATAACTTTTTTAATATTTTATGGAATAATGCATTAGATGATAAATTAAACATCTTTAAAAGTTCAAATTTCAGAGATTTTAAAAAAACAAAAGTGTCACATCAAGATAAAGATGCTTTGCAAGTCATGGAATTAAGTGAGGAGGTGAAATGGGAACAAATTCACTCAAAATTCAAAGAACTTGTAAAAAAGTATCATCCTGATAAAAATCAAGGTAATAAAAAATTTGAGGATAAATTAAAAAAAATTACTTTGGCTTATAGTCAACTTAAAAAAACTTTGGGAAAAAAATGAGTGCAGAACAATTTTTACAAAAACCGGATATCAAACTATCTGTAAAACAGACTTTTGGTTTTGAAAGTGATATGCAGGTTGGTGCTTTTTCAAAAAAAAATGAATACGTTCCAAAAATAGATTCTGATTATAAATTTGATAAGGATACTACTTTAGCAATCTTAGCAGGATTTTCTTTTAACAAAAGAGTTCTAATTCAAGGTTACCATGGAACAGGCAAATCTACTCACATAGAACAAGTGGCAGCAAGACTTAATTGGCCGTGTGTTAGGGTCAATTTAGATAGCCACATAAGTAGAATAGATCTAATAGGAAAAGATGCGATTGTTTTAAAAGATGGTAAACAAATTACTGAGTTTAAAGAAGGAATCCTACCTTGGTCTATTCAAAATCCAATAGCATTAGTTTTTGATGAGTACGATGCCGGTAGACCTGATGTTATGTTTGTAATTCAAAGAGTTTTAGAAAGCGAAGGGAATTTTACATTATTAGATAAAAATAAAGTGCTACAACAGCACGACTTATTTAGAATTTTTGCTACAACAAATACTGTGGGCTTAGGTGATACAACTGGTTTGTATCATGGTACTCAACAAATTAACCAAGGTCAGATGGATAGATGGAATATAGTTTCAACTTTAAATTATCTGCCATTTGAAAAAGAGCTAGAAATAGTTTTAGCTAAAAACAAAAATTTAAATAATAAAGAGGGAAAAGAACTTTTATCTAATATGATAAAAGTTGCTGATCTAACAAGAAAAGGTTTCATTAATGGTGATATTTCTACCGTAATGAGTCCACGTACAGTTTTACACTGGGCAGAGAATACAAGCATATTTAAAGATCAAGGTTATGCTTTTAGAATTACATTTTTAAATAAGTGTGATGAGTTAGAAAAAAAAATCATTTCTGAGTACTACCAGAGATGTTTTGGTGAAGACTTGCCGGAGTCTTCTATTAATATCACTTTATAAAGTGGAAAATAAAAAAGAAAAAATAGCTGATTTTAAAACTGCAATAAGTTCTACAGTAAGATCACTATCTAATTCAGAAAAAATTGAAGTTTCTTTTGGCAATGATAGCTCAAAACCTGGAGCAAATTCAATTAGACTGCCAGAACTAAGCCACGTTAATAATAAATTAAATTATAATCAAATAAGAGCGATAGCAGACTCAAAATCCTTGAAACATAGATTCTCTGATCTAAAAACATTTAAACAATTTGAGCCGCAGGGAAATATATCTAAACAGTTGTATAAAATTTCAGAAAAAATTAGATGTGAAAAAATTGGAACTAGCTATTTTAAAGGAGTAAAAAATAATATTGAATCTTTTTACCAAGAAAGAGTAAATGGCTTAGATCTTAAAAGCAGCGAAGATAAAATTGTTGAGTCTTTTGAAAATTACTTAAGAACAAAATTCCTTGATTTTGAAAATAATAGCCAAATCGATAAAAAACTAAAATCGTACAAAAAAGATTTAAATGAGAAATTTAAAGGTAAGATCGGTCAATTAAATGAGTTTACCTTAGATCAAGAAAAATTTAATTCACTTATTTCTGAGCTTATTGCAGGTATGAATCTCGATGAAAATTTAGATGAAGAGGAAAAAAAAGATGATGAAAAAAATAACGACGATAAACAAAATAAACCAGATAATCAGGAAAAACAGGCAAAAGAAAAAGAGGATAAGCAAGAGGAAATGTCTATAGACTCTGGAATGCCTGATCTTGAAAATGAAGCCAAAGAGTCAGACCAAGCTGAAGAAGATGTTGAAATAGAAGACAGTTCTCAACCAGAATCAAGAAAAAAAGGAAAGAGTGCTTTAGGAGACATAAATTATAAAACCTACACTGAAGAATTCGATGAAATTATTAAAGCAGAGGAATTGGAGAATACAGAAGAACTTACCAGGCTAAGAAAAAATTTAGATCAACAATTATTACAACTTAAAAATTTCATCTCTAAACTTGCAAACAAGTTACAGAGAAAACTTTTAGCCAAACAAAATAGGTCTTGGAATTTCGACCTTGAAGAAGGTTTATTAGACACATCAAAATTACCAAGAATAATTATGGATCCATTTAATTCTTTATCTTTTAAAAAAGAAAAAGATATTGAGTTTAAAGATACGCTAGTAACAATTTTAATTGATAACTCCGGTTCAATGAGAGGTAAACCTATTTCAGTAGCAGCAATCTGCGCCGACATACTTTCTAGAACATTAGAGAGATGCGCAGTCAAAGTAGAAATACTTGGCTTTACTACAAAACATTGGAAGGGAGGATCTTCAAGAGAAAAATGGATGAAGAATGATAAACCAACTTTGCCAGGAAGATTAAATGATCTCAGACACATTATTTATAAATCAGCGGACACACCTTGGAGACAGGCTAAAAATAATATAGGTCTAATGCTTAAAGAAGGGCTACTAAAGGAAAACATTGATGGTGAAGCACTTAAGTGGGCTTACAACAAAATGAATAGAAGAAAAGAAGAAAGAAAAATTCTTATGGTTATTTCAGATGGAGCTCCAGTGGATGACTCTACTTTATCAACGAATACTAGTGACTATCTAGAGTCTAACCTTAAAAAAACAGTCAAATGGATTGAGAATAAAACAAACATTGAATTATTGGCTATTGGTATCGGTCATGATGTTACAAGATATTATAAACAGGCTGTAAAAATCACAGATGTTCAAGATTTAGGTGATGTGATGATTAACCAGTTAACTGATCTTTTCGTTGAAAAAAATAAAAAAACAATTCACTAATTCTTTAATTCTGAAACCGAACTTTCCGAAAAGTCTTTTATTTTATCAACTAGTAATCTAAACGGAATCAACATCACCAGCGCTATAAATATCTTAACCGCTAAATCTCCAAAAGCTAAGGTCACCCAAGGTATTCCTGTTGCATAAAAAGCAATTGAAAAAAATAGAAATGTATCAGTTATAGATCCGATTATTGATGATGTAAGAGGAGCTGCGTACCATATTTTTTTTCTTAAAGTATCAAAAATTTGAACATCTAAATTTTGAGCAATAAAAAATGCTACTCCAGAACCAACGGCAATTCTTATCGAAATAATATTTGAAAAATTAGTTGATACAAATAATGTTAAAAGAACTCCAATAGCAAATCCTACATAAACAACTTTTCTTGCTACCAATTTGCCGTAAGCACGATTAGCTAAATCTGTTATAAAAAAGGTGATAGGATAACTAAAAGCACCGTAAGTTAAGATTTCATTTAATCCAAAATATTGGATCGGAAATTGAACTAAATAGTTTGAAAAAACTACAACTAAACCCATTAGCAGAGAGAGTTTGTAAAATAAATTCATTGTAGAATTATGATTTTGCTGAAATTGAAGCTTTAATTTTTTTAACTTTATTTGATAGTTTAGCGTTTTTTGCTGATATTAAAAACTTATCTAGACCACCTTTGAAATCCACAGTTCTTAAAGCGGCGTTGGCCACATTTAATTTAATATCTTTTTTTAAGATATCGCTTCTAAAAGTGACTTTCTTTAAATTCGGTAAAAATCTTCTTTTAGTTTTATTTTTTGCGTGGCTAACGTTATGACCTTTTAAAGGTGATATTCCTGTTAATTCGCATCTTTTTGACATAATTTTTTCCTGGTGTTATATAATTCTTGTATACATTGGGGTCAAGCGTTAATTCCAACTGCTTCACTAACATTTTTGAGACTTTCTTTTTTTAAAATCGATATTAAGTCTTTTTTAATATCCTTAACAATACCCGGCCCTTTGTAAACCATACCTGTATATAGTTGAACTGCATCAGCGCCGGCTGTTATTTTTTCAAAAGCACTCTCTCCGGAGTCTACTCCGCCGACTCCTATTATCTTAATCTTACCCTTAGTTTCTTTATAGAATTTTTTAATTAAATTTGTTGAAATATCTTTAAGGGGTTGCCCTGATAATCCGCCAACTTCATGCTTTTTAATATCAGAAAGATTATCACGATTGCTGTCTGTGGTGTTAGAAACTATAATACTTTGTATCTTATGGCTACTCACTAGTTCAACTATTTTGCTAATTTCATTATCATTAATATCTGGTGATATTTTTATTGCTATTGGACAGTCAATTTTTTTTTCTTTTTTAATTTTATTTATTCCAGTTAAAAGTTTTTTCATCTCACCCTGATCATGGAAATCTCTTAAACCTTCGGTGTTCGGTGAGGAGATATTAATTGTTATATATCCAGCGTATATTGCAAGTCTTGAAAGGCAAATATAATAATCATCTTCTTTATTTTTTGTTTCTTTATTTGGCCCAATGTTAATTCCTAAAAGCCCCTCGGGAAGATTATTTGATATTCTCTTCGATACAGTTTCTGATCCATGATTGTTAAATCCAAGACGATTGATAAGTGCCTGATCTTTCTCTAATCTAAATATTCTTGGTTTTGGATTTCCCAATTGCTGTTTTGGAGTTACGGTGCCTACCTCGATAAAACCAAAACCAAATTTAAAAAGAGAGTTATAAACCTCAGCACTTTTATCAAAGCCTGCTGCTAATCCTATTGGATTTGAAATCGTTTTGCCTAGAAGATTTGTCTCAAGCATTTCCTCATCTCCAACATTAAAAAAACTTTTTGGAAGAATATTTGCTTTCAGTGATTTTATAGCTAAATCATGAGCCACTTCGGGATCTAACGAAAATATATAAGGTCTTAAAATCGAAAACATTAGTTATTGTTTATTTTATCTTTCATTAACTGAATTGTCTCTTTCAAACCAAAGAAGCTGACAAAATAACCCATCCTAGGACCATTTTCTTCTCCAAATACAACTTCATAAATTAATTTAAACCAATCTCTTAGATTTTGCTCATATCCATTTTCTTTACCTGTGGCGTAAACAATAGTTTGTATTTCTTCAGGTTTTAAGTTTTGTTTAATTTCAGATAATTTTTTAACAAGGTTTTCTAACGCTTTCTTTTCGTTCGATGAAGGTTTTTTAAATTTTTTATTTGGTTCAACTTTATCTTTAAAATAGTTTATTGCAAACTTCGTTAGTCCATCTAGGATTGGATAGTCTTTTGGTTTAATTTCTTGATGAAATCTATTAATAAACTTCCATAAAATTTCTTTACTATCTGCATTGCTGGACCCTACTAAATTCAATAACATTGAAAAAGGCATTACAATTTTTTCTACTGGTGGTTTTCCATTATGTACATGCCAAACAGGATTTAAAATTTGGTCTTTTTCTTTTTGACTTGGATATTTTTCAATACTTGTTAAATATTCATCAACAGTTTTAGGTACAACTTCTGCATAAAGTTTTTTTGCTCTTTTTGGATTAGGATACATATAAAGTGAGAGACTCTCTGGTGAAGCGTATCTAAGCCACTGATCTATTGAAATTCCGTTTCCTTTTGATTTAGAAATTTTCTCTCCTTTTTCGTCTAAAAAAAGTTCGTATGCAAAACCATTTGGAGGATTTTTTCCAAGAGTTTTACAAATCTTATTTGATAAGATAGCGCTTTCAGTTAAATCTTTACCGTACATTTCAAAATCAACATCGAAAGTAAACCATCTCATTGCCCAGTCTACTTTCCACTGTAATTTACAGTTTCCATCTAAAATACTTGTCTCTATTTTTTCTCCACTATTATCAAAAATTGCTTTTCCAGTTTTGTTGTCTATTTCTAATAATGGAATTTCCAATACCTTCCCTGTTTTTGGACAAATCGGTAAAAATGGACAGTATGTTTTTCTTCTTTCCTCTCTTAAAGTCGGAAGAACAATGTTCATTACATCTTCATATTTTTCTGCAACTCTCATAAGCGATTTATTAAAGATACCATTCTTGTAATTTTCCGTTGAGCTCTTAAAAGTAAATTTGAAATTAAATTTATTTAAAAATTCTTTAAGCATCTCATTATTATGCTTGCCAAAGCTATCAAATTTTTTAAATGGATCTGGAATATTGGTTAAAGGTTTTCCTA
>Ga0315315_10002708_pt1 | contig 16206 bp, 10 predicted proteins | sample M140m3416metaG_FD_203699 | JGI IMG/M metagenome (GOLD analysis project Ga0315315, IMG submission 203699) | Ammonia-oxidizing marine archaeal communities from Monterey Bay, California, United States - M1 40m 3416 | ecosystem: Environmental > Aquatic > Marine > Intertidal zone | place: USA... | reverse complement strand
AAACTATGTCCAAAATGGGGATCTCAACAATGCAAAGTTATATGGGAGCCCAGCAGTTTGAGGCTATAGGGATAGGAGAAGATTTAATCAACAAGTCATTTACATGGACTCCTTCTAGAATCGGAGGGATTGGATTAGATGAAATAAGTGATGATTATTTACTTTTTCATAATAACGCTTTTTCAAACTCAGAAATTCCTTCAAACCTAAAGTTGGATTTAGGAGGATTATATTTATGGAGAGGTACAGGAGAAAGACATATGTGGTCTCCTGAAACTATATCTTTACTTCAAAAAGCTTCTACTCAAAATGACTCAATTACGTATGAGGAGTTTGAAGAAGCGGCTAATAAAGATTATTATGGCGATATTACAATAAGAAATTTACTAGAAATAGATTATAAAAATTCAAACTCAATAGATATCAATGAAGTAGAGTCAGAATTAGATATACTAAAGAGATTTGCTACAGGAGCAATTTCTTTAGGTTCTATTTCTCGAGAAGCTCATGAAACATTAGCTATAGCCATGAACAGAATAGGTGCAAGGTCAAACACCGGAGAAGGTGGAGAAGATCAATCAAGATTCATGCCCGATCCTAACGGAGATTCTAGAAACTCTGCAGTTAAACAAGTGGCATCAGGAAGATTTGGAGTAACAACAAATTATTTAGTGAATTCAAAAGATATTCAGATAAAAATGGCTCAAGGAGCAAAACCAGGAGAAGGTGGAGAAATACCTGGTCATAAAATTTCTGAATATATTGCATCAATAAGAAAAACTACACCCGGAGTTGAACTGATATCCCCTCCACCACATCATGATATTTATTCAATTGAAGATATGGCACAACTAATACATGATTTGAAAAATGTAAATGAAGATGCCCGTATTCACGTTAAGCTAGTCTCAGAAGTAGGAGTTGGAATTATCGCAGCAGGCGTTTCTAAAGGGAAAGCTGATGTAGTTCTTATTTCAGGCTTCTCAGGGGGAACAGGTGCATCTCCTTTATCCTCTATTAGGCATGCAGGATTACCTTGGGAGTTAGGAGTTGCAGAAACTCAACAAGTCTTAGTTGAACAAGGTCTAAGAGATAGAATTATTGTTCAAACTGATGGTCAATTAAAAACAGGAAAAGATGTTGCAATAGCTGCTATGCTTGGGGCTGAAGAATGGGGAGTTGCAACAGCATCACTCATTACAATGGGATGCATAATGTTAAGGAAGTGTCACTTAAATACTTGTTCAGTTGGAGTTGCTACTCAAGACCCAGAATTAAGAAAACTATTCAAGGGAACCCCTGAAGCTGTGGTTAATTATTTTAAATTTATTGCTAAAAGCTTGAGAAAAGAAATGGCAAAATTAGGATTTAAGACTGTAAATGAAATGGTAGGAAGAGTAGATAAACTTGTTCAAAGAAAAGATATAGATCACTGGAAAGCAAAAAAAATAGATTTATCTAGAATTCTCTATAAACCTAATGGAATTGAAGGCCAAAAATCATTTTGTAATACTTCTCAAGATCATCAATTAGATATAGCTCTAGATAAAGAAATTATTAGAAATATCAATCTAGAAAATCTTCAAAAAACCAAACAAGAATTAAATTATAAAATCAAAAATATAAATAGGACAGTAGGGGCTATAATCTCTGGTAAATTAACTAAAATGTTTGGTGAAAAGGGAATCCCTTCAGACAACTTAAAAATAAATTTTGATGGATCAGCAGGACAAAGTTTTGGAGCATTTCTTTCTAAAGGTATTTTCTTCAACTTAATTGGAGATGCAAATGATTATTTCGCCAAAGGTCTATCTGGAGGGAAAATAGCAGTTAGCCCAGATAGAATAAATCCTGATTTTATAGCTGAAGAAAATATAATTATTGGAAATGTTGCCCTGTATGGTGCAACTGGTGGTGAGGTTTACATAAATGGTAAGGCTGGAGAAAGATTCTGTGTAAGAAACTCAGCTGCAGAAGCTGTTGTAGAGGGTATAGGAAATCATGGATGTGAATATATGACTGGTGGAAATGTTGTAGTTTTAGGAGAAGTTGGAAGTAATTTTGGTGCAGGAATGAGTGGAGGAATTGCCTATATTTATGACTCAAAATCAACTTTTGAAAAAAACTTTAATTCTGAACTATCAGATATTGAAAAAGTTTTAGTAAAATCAAAAGATGAAGAAAAATTATTACTTCTTCTTAGAAATCATATTAAATATACTAATTCTGAACAAGCAAATAGAATATTAAGTAACTGGAAGGACGAAATAGGTAAATTTAAGAAAGTCATTCCAAGAGACTACGCAAAAATTTTAGAACAAAAAGAAGCGAAAAGAAAAGAAAAAATAAATGGGTAAATCCTCAGGATTTAAAGAAGTAAATAGGAACACAGAAAAACGTCTTGCTGTAAGTAAACGTGTAAAAAACTGGAAAGAAATATATGTTCCATGGTCAAAAAAGGAGGCCTCTGTTCAAGCCTCTAGATGTATGGATTGTGGGGTCCCTTTTTGTAATAATGGATGTCCATTAGGGAACTTAATTCCAGAATGGAACGATCTTGTTTACAAGCAAGATTGGGAAACTGCATACCAAAGACTTTCTGCAACCAATAATTTTCCTGAATTTACAGGTAGAATTTGCCCTGCTCCATGTGAAGCTTCTTGTACATTATCAATAAATAATGATCCCGTCAGTATAGAAATGATCGAAAAAAATATAATCGAAAAAGCCTTCGAATCTGGATTTGTAAAACCAGAACCTCCTTCATTTAGAACTGGTAAAAAAATAGCTGTAATTGGTTCTGGACCTGCAGGTTTAGCAGCTTCCCAGCAACTAAATAGAGCTGGGCATAAAGTTACTGTTTTTGAAAAAAGTGATGAACCTGGAGGCTTATTGCGATATGGTATCCCAGAATTCAAATTAGAAAAAAATATAGTTCACAGAAGAATTGATTTGATGAAAGAAGAAGGAATAGAATTTATTTGTTCAACAAATGTTGGAATAGACATAACAGCTGAAGAATTACAAACAAACTTTGATGCTATTTGTCTTGCTGGAGGCTCTACGGTTCCAAGAGATCTTGCTATTGATGGAAGAGCTTTAGATGGTGTTCATTTTGCAATGGAATTCCTTTCTCAGCCTAATTGGGTGGGAGAATCTGAAAGAGTTCCGATTTCTGCAAAAAACAAAAATGTAGTAGTAATCGGTGGTGGAGATACAGGAGCGGATTGTTTAGGAACTTCAATAAGACAAGGTGCTAAAAAAATTACACAAATTGAAATTTTACCAGAACCTCCTGAATCAAGAAAAAAAAATAATCCCTGGCCAGAATGGCCAATGATATTAAGAACCTCATCTGCACATGAAGAAGGTGGAGAGAGAGACTATAACGTGTTAACTAAAAACTTCTCTGGAAATGGCAAAGTTGAAAAACTGATTTGTGAAAAAGTTGAGTGGGTTGATAATGATGAAACAGGAAGGCCAGATCTTAAGCCAATAGAAAATAGTATCTTCAATATTGAAGCGGATCTAGTATTACTAGCTATGGGCTTTGTTCATCCATTACAAGAAGGATTATTGAATGACTTAACTGTTGAATTTGATGAAAGAGGAAATGTTAAGACGGACAAAAATCTAATGACTAATATAGAAGGTGTTTTTTCCTGTGGTGATATGGAAAGAGGTCAATCTCTAGTCGTGCATGCTATAGCAAGTGGAAGAAGTTGTGCAAAAAAAATAGATCTATTCCTAGAAGGAAAATCTAGTTTGCCCGATGTAAGAGGATATTTTAGAAATTTTAAATAAAAATTGGAATCATAGATGTCTAATATAAAGATATCAATAAATCAAATAAATACCAAAGTTGGCTCATTACATTCCAATACTACAAAGATTGTTCAAAAAATCATTGAAGCATCTAATAAAAACTGCGATATAGTTTGCTTCCCTGAACTTTCAATTACAGGATACCCTCCTGAAGATTTAGTTCTTAGTGATACATTTATAAACAATAATATCCATGCATTGAATCAAATCATTGATCATACAAATAATATCACTGCGATTGTTGGATTTATAGATAAAAAAAATGATGAAATTTATAACGCTGCTGCTGTAATATCAGACAGAAAGTTAATAGCTGTTTATAGAAAAAATAAGCTTCCAAATTATGGGGTTTTTGACGAAAAGAGATATTTTTCATCAGGCAATCAAATAATTACCCTTAACAATAAAAATATAAAAATAGGAATAAGTATTTGTGAAGATATTTGGGAAGATTTTGAAGTATGCAAGTTACAATCAGACCTAGGATGTAACTTATTAATAAACATCAATGGATCTCCTTTTGATAAAAATAAAAAACTTTTAAGAGAAAAATTATTATCAAATGTTTCTAAAGAATGTAATGCTCATTTAGTTTATGTAAATGCAATTGGTGGACAAGATGAGTTAGTTTTTGATGGAAGTTCAATGGTCTATGATTTCATGGGTGAAAAAATAATGAGTATGCCAAGCTTCAAGGAGAAAAGTGAAGAAATTCAGTTAAATTTAGAAAATAAAAAAACTACGTCATCGATAAATAAATATGATAAAAAATTTGAAATTATTGAAAAAGATATATCAATAAATAACCATAAAAAAATAGTCCAAAGAAAAAAAATAGTAAATTCTTCAACAAATGAAGATATATTAGATGCTTTAATTTTGGGAACAAAAGATTATGCTGAAAAAAATAATTTTGATAAATGTCTTGTAAGCTTATCTGGGGGTATAGATTCAGCTTTAGTTACAGTAATTGCTTGTGAAGCGATGGGAAGTAAAAATGTAAAAGCGGTAACATTACCCTCAAAATATTCTTCTTCTCATTCTATTTCTGATTCAGAGGAATTATGTGAAAATCTAGGGCTTGACCTAGAAATAATACCTATAATGGAATCACATAAATCAATGTTAAATTCTCTGGAAAATTTATTTATTGGAACAAAAGAAAATAATGCAGAGGAAAATTTACAAGCTAGAATCAGAGGTAACTTTATTATGGCTATATCAAATAAATTTTCTTGGCTTGTATTATCCACAGGTAACAAATCTGAAATAGCTACAGGGTATGCAACTTTATATGGTGATATGGCAGGAGGCTTTTCAGTACTAAAAGATGTTCCGAAAACAATGGTCTACGATTTATCAAAATTTATAAATATAAAACAAGAAATAATCCCAAAAAATATCATAAAAAAACCTCCTTCAGCAGAGTTAAAGCCTGATCAGTATGATCAAGATACTTTACCTGACTACAATACCCTAGATATGATAATTGAACTTTATGTAGAAAAGAAAGAAAGTTTTAAAAAAATTATTAGTAACAAAGAAATAAGAAAAAACATTTCTGAAGAAAAAATATTAGAAATATTAAAAATGATTGATAGAAATGAGTATAAAAGGAGACAATCTCCACCTGGAATTAAGATCACTTCTCTTGCTTTTGGCAGAGATCGAAGATACCCTTTAGCATCAGACCATAAGTATACATATACTGACTATTAATCTTCATAAAAAATTCATATATCTAAACTATAATAAAAATATGAGTATAAAAAAAACTATAGTCTTTACATTTTTTTCTTTAATATTTTTAATAGGATGCGACAACCAAAATTGGGAAGAATCCAAAGCAATCAAAGAATATAGCCCTGTAGAAATTTCTGAGATTTTTGAATCTCACTATAAAGAAATTTTTTCCGAAGTAGTTGAATCAATAGTCCAAATAAACCTATATAATCAAGATTCCAATGGTATACCAACAAATAAATCTGGAGCTGGAGCTGGTTTTTTTTGGGATAAAAATGGAAATATTCTTACAAATTATCATGTAATCCAGCCAGCAATATCGTCAAAAAATATTTCAATACTAATTAGAACTTATACAAATGATGAATATTTAGCTGAAATAATGGGATATGATTCATACTCAGACTTAGCAATTATAAAAATAAACAAACAAAACACAGTTCCTCTAGATCTTTACGATTCAGATATAATTTCTCCCGGAGAAATAACACTTGCAATTGGTAGTCCTTTCGATCAAGAATTTACATTAACTACAGGCATTGTAAGTGCTATCGGAAGAACATTAGATTCAAGTTTTACTCCATATAAAATTCCTAGTGTAATTCAAACAGACGCTGCAATAAATCCAGGAAATTCTGGAGGACCATTACTTAACTCGAAGGGCAAAGTTGTGGGGATTAATACTCAAATTAAAAGTAATTCTAGGCAAAATTCTGGAGTCGGTTTTGCTGTCCCTATAAATTTAGCAAAACAAGTAGTACCAAGTATTATAAACGGTAAAAGTCACCTCTATTCTTATCTTGGAATAAATGCATTAAATTTAGATTATGGCTCTAGAATAAGAGCAAACGTAGAAGACAATTTCAAAGGAGTGCTTATATTAGATGTACTGAATGAAGGACCTGCACATCTAGCTGGTATAAAAGGAGATTCATCAATGCAACCTGATTTGAATTATGATGGAGATATAATCACCAAAATAGATACTTATAAAATTGATACATTTGAAGACTTAATGTCTTATTTAGCACTTAACACTGAGGCTGGGGATATAGTAAAAATAGAGGTAGTAAGAGATTATAACTATCTAAATATAGACGTTATGTTACAGGCAAGGCCAGATTAAAAATTAGAAGACAGAAGGCTTGAATAATTTAGAACATTTGTGCTATATTCATTATATACTAACATCTAGGAGACATTAAAGTGGCTAACAAAAAAACAGCAAAATCTGAAAATAAGACCATAGAACTGACTATTGAGCAAATTGAAAAAAGCTTTGGTAAGGGTGCCGTCATGAGAATGAATGAATCTGGCGATAACCTGGCAAAGATTCAGTCAATATCTACAGGTTCAATGGGACTCGATATTGCTCTTGGCATAGGAGGCGTTCCCAGAGGGCGTATAGTTGAAATATTTGGTGCAGAAAGTGCTGGTAAGAGTACACTGGCATTATCCTGTTTAGCAGAAGCCCAAAAAAATGGAGGTCAAGCTGCTTATATAGATGTTGAACATGCCATGGACCCAAGTTATGCCCAAAAAATAGGGGTAAATAATAAAGAGCTATTAATTTCTCAACCTAACTCTGCTGAAGAAGCTTTAGAAATAACAGATCATTTAGTTGCCTCAGGAGCACTTGATATTATCGTAATTGACTCAGTAGCAGCACTTGTACCTAGAGCTGAGTTAGAGGGAGAAATGGGCGATTACCATATCGGTGCCCAAGCCAGACTAATGTCCCAAGCATTAAGAAAATTGACAGCTACAGTTCACAAAACAAATACAACTTGCATATTTATAAATCAATTAAGAGAAAAAGTAGGCGTGATTTTTGGATCACCGGAAGTAACTCCAGGGGGAAGAGCTCTAAAATTCTATAGTTCTGTAAGGATAGACCTAAGAAGATCAGAGTCAATAAAAATAGGCGAAGAATTAATTGGAAATAAAGTAAGAGTTAGAGTCGTAAAGAATAAAGTAGCTCCTCCTTTTAAAAAAGCTGAGATAGAAATACTTTACAATGAAGGAATTTCAAAAGAATCTGAAATTATTGATCTAGCAGTTATAAAAAATATTATAGAAAAAAGTGGATCATTTTACTCGTTTGAAGGTGAAAGACTTGGACAAGGAAGGGAATCTGTAAGAAAATTTCTTAAGAATAATCCTGTTATTTCAAAAAAAATAGAAGACCTAATTCTTAATCCCGTAATAGAAAATGAAGAAACTGAAGATTCTATATAAATAAAAAATTTCGAATAATATTTCTTGATATATGAATTTAATTGTAAAATCATATTGTGGAAGTTTTAATTACAATAATAGTTTTGGCTCTTATGGGAAGCGCATTTATTAGCGCTTCTGAGGCTTCAATCATAGCTGTTAATAGAGTTCGAATAAAAAATCTATCAGATCAAGGTAATAAAAAAGCTGCTGCCGTACAAAAAACCCTTGAAGAAAATGAAAAGTTTTTTGGAACACTATTGTTGTTTGGAAATTTATTAAATGTACTTATTGCCACCTTAGTTGGAACATTAATTATTAATTTATTTGGTGAAGGTGGATTTACTTCTGTAATAATAGCGACTGCTATTTCAACAATAATTGTTGTAACATTTGGAGAATTGACTCCTAAGTCTATCTCAACCAGAATTGCTGATAAATGGTCTCTTCTAGTTATTAACATAATAAGAACATTAATGCTTATTTCAGGCCCTGCAGTGTGGACATTCACTTTAGTCCCTAAAATAATAACTAAAACTTTTCTTAAGTCTACTATTGAGGAAAATCCAGTGGTAACTACTGGCGAATTAAGAACTCTAATAGATTTAGGAGAGGAAGAAGGAACTGTAGAGAGTGCTCAGGGTGAGATGCTAGAAAACGTATTTAGATTTGGAGAAATTCAAGTCAAAGATATCATGACACCAAGACCAGAAATAATATGGATTGATAAAAATATTTCTATCAACTCCTTTTTACGAATTTATAAAAAAACACCACATACAAGATTCCCTGTATGTGATGGATCTCTAGATGAAGTGATGGGAATCATCAGTGTAAAAGAAGTAATGCTATATTTAGCGAACGATGGATCAGATACAAATAAAAGTATCAGCAGCCTAATTAAAGAAAGTTTGTTTTCTCCAGAAATGAAACTATTAGATGAATTATTAGAAGAATTTCAAAATACTGGAAATAAAATCACACTAGTAATTGATGAATATGGAGAAATTTCAGGAATTTTGACTTTATCTAAATGTTTAGAAAAAATTGTAGGGGAAAGTTTAGAAGAAGGGGAACACAATATAAATAAAATATCAAAAACATCTAATGATCTATATATAGTAGATGCAAGTATTTCTATAAATGAAATAAATGATGAGATGAATTTAGACATTCCAGAGGGAAGATATGAAACTCTTGCTGGATTTATAATTGACAGACTTCAGACTATTCCTGAAAAAAATACTAGAACTAATTTTAAGGGTTATAGATTCACAATTATTGAAACAGAGAAAAAAAAGATTTCAAAAATACAAATAAGAATTCCAAATATCACAACTAAAAAAAATGTTGAAAATTAATGATATTTATAAAAATCTAAGAACTAATATCCCCAAAAATATTTTAAGTGGTAATTCAAAAATAATTGTCGGATTCTCTGGGGGACCTGATTCAAGATTGCTAATTGATTTTCTATGTAGATCAATACAGAACCCAGAAAAAAATATAATTGCAACACATGTAAATTATAAATTAAGAGAAAAAGATTCACAAAAAGATGAAGATTTAGTTACAGATATTTGCAAAAAAGAAAATATTAAATTAGAAAAATTTATTCATCCATTGAAAAATGAAACTAAAGGAATACAAGAAAAAGCACGTATAATAAGGCTTAATCTTTTTAATGAATTATCAATTAAATATAAAACAAATAAAATTTTTTTAGGGCATAACTATAATGATCATATAGAAACAATTTTCTTGAATATTATTAGGGGTACAGGCTTAAAAGGATTAGAGGGGATAAAAAGTAATAAGAAAATAAATTTTGAGAATAATTTATTACTAATATATAGACCTTTGATAAATTTAAAAAAACAATTTATTACAGAAACATGCATTAGAGAAAAACTTGAATTTAGAATAGATTTGTCAAATAAAAAAAATAATTATTCCAGAAACAAACTAAGAAATGAAATAATTCCTCAAATAGAAAAAATAAATCCTAAGTTTTTAGATTCTTTAAATTCCCTTTCTAAAATTACAAAAAAAAGAAATAATAAAAAAAAAGTTAGATTCGGAAAATATAAAGGCTTAGAAATAAAGGAAGTAATAAAAATCCTTTTCAGTGAGTATAAATATTTTAAACCTGATACTTTTCTTGGCAGGAATCATTATGAAATGTTAGAGAATATTCTTCTAGAAGAAACCTTTTCAGAAAACTTACCAGGAAAGATCAGAATATATCGAAAAGATGATGAATTATTTTTTCAAGACTTATCTGTAAAAAAAAATATAAAACAAATAAATAAGAAGATTTTAATTCCAGGAAAAACTATTTTGAGAGAAGATTGTCAAATAATCACTCGCCTTATAAATAAACCAAAAAATATAAAACAAATAAATAAAAAATCAATCTATATTAATAGAAAATATTGTGATGAAAATTTATTTATTAGAATAAGAAATAATGGAGATAAAATAAACTCTATTACAAATATTTATACAAGAGTTAAGAAAGTCTTATCTAATTCAAAAAATATAAAAGATAAAAAAGATGTGCTTATTTTAGAGTCAAATAATGAAATTTTATGGATAGTAGGTATAAAACAATCTATAAGCTCTTATGCAGAAAAAAACGATGAAAAAGTACTCGAAATAAAATTTTTAGAAAATCCTGTCTAGTCTTGATGAAATTTTACTGCCTGGTATTCTGCCTCGCCTTGCTATAGGCTTCCCTTCAATTTCCTTTATATCAGCCCTAAAATTGATTTTGGAACCTCTTGCAATATAATTATCTATGGCAAATCCAGCAACAGCAGATTCATTATCTACAAATTTTTTAATATCATCTGGATTCATATCTCCGCTTACATATATATCACATCCAGTAATTTGTTCGGCTTCTAATTTTTTATTTATTTCGTCAACAAGGTTAGGGGTAATACCACCCCTTTCTATAGGTGTTTCAATCCTTATTCCTCTCAATGTCTCTTTCATGGCTTTTCCAACTTGAATTGCTTCTTCAGCTTCATCTTTAAATGTATCTATCAAAACAACTCTAGGAACATTTTTTTCCATATGTCTATCAAACGCTAAAGCTGCTCTGACTGTTTCTCCCATAATCAATACTAATGAATGGGGCATTGTCCCGGATGGAGTTGTTTGAGTTAATTTACCGCCAATTAGAGAACTAACAGCAGAACAACCACCCACATAAGCAGAATAGTCAACCTGCCCTGCTACTGAAGGATGGACCGATCTAGAAGCAAAACTTACAACAGGGATTCCTGATGCGGCTATAACACAATCATGAGCTGCAGTTGCCCAAGAGGAACAGGAAGTTAAAGTTCCAAGTAAAGATGTTTCATATAATCCAAAACTTGCGAATCTTGCTTTTATTCTGAGAACAACTTCATTATCTGAGACTTCACTACCTTCCTGCAAAGCCCACAATTCTCGATCTGCTTCTGGTAACACATTATCTAATAAATCTATAATTTGATTTATTCCACATATAATACCTGAATTAGTAGATTCTATTTCGTATGTTACATAAGGATTTAATCCTTCATTTCGAAGAATATTTAGAGTTCTATGAAGATAAATTTCTGAGGTTTCTCCAACTATGATTGATCTATCTACTTGTTGTTTTTGATTATTTGCCATTTTTATTTATCTATTTTTTTTAATAATTTCAATCTCAATTTAGTTAATCCTACTATATCCTCAATAGCGGTGCTAATTATATTTACACTTGTATTTGGGTCATCTGTCCATTTTACGGGTATTTGATCAATTTTTAAATTAAATTTTCTAGCTATCAAAATCAATTCAGTATCAAAAAACCATCTATTATTTTCGACATAGTTTAAGACTTTTAGAATTTTTTTTCTAGAAAAAGCCTTAAAACCACACTGCATATCTTGTATTTTGCTTTTAGGAAAATAAAGCTTAATTAATAAATTATATGCCCTTGATGTAAACTCTCTTATTTTTTTTCTTCCTATAACTGTTGATGTTTTTGATAATCTTGAACCAATAGATATATCATGGCCTCTTAAATATATTGATTCTATTAAATCTTTAAAATGATCCAAATCGGTAGATAAGTCAATATCCATATATGAAACAATGTCAGCATCAGAATTTATTATCGATTGTTTTATTGCTCTTCCTCTACCTTTTTGAGATATTGATAAATAATTATTAATTAGTTTTTTATTTAAAAGATCGTTACATATCTTAAATGTATTGTCATTTGATCCATTATCAGCAACTGTAATATATAGATTTTTTTTGAAATCAATATCAAAAAATTCATTAAATTTTTTTATCTGATCATATATCGTTGATCCTTCATTATATACAGGAAAAATTACTTCAATTTTCATAATTTTTTAATGTGAAAAGTGTCTTTTATTAGTAAAAATCATTTTTATATTTAATTCATCTGCTTTATTTATTACTTCTTTGTCCCTTATAGATCCACCAGGTTGAATAATAGTTTTAATATTATATTTGTCTGCTAATTCTATACTGTCTGCAAAAGGGAAAAAGGCATCTGATGCCAAAATTGAATTTTCAGAAATATATTTTTCAGCTCTTTTGCCTGCCAAGTTAACACTATTTATTCTATTTGGTTGCCCCGATCCCATTCCGATTATAGATTCCCCTTCAGTTATAACAATGGCGTTTGATTTTATAAATCTTGTTGCATTCCAAGCAAATATTAAATTTTCAATCTCATCTTTTTCAGGTTTAATTTTTGTAATAAAATTCCAAGATTTAATATCTTCATTTGAATTATCTTTTTGTTGAAATAATATTCCACCGTTTATAGTCCTATATTCAGTATCTTGATGAACAAAATCTGAAACAATAAGTCTCATGTTTTTTTTCGCAGTCAAAATTTTTAGCGACTCTTCAGAAAAGCTTGGTGCAATAATAACATCAAAGAACGTCTTAACTATTTCTTTTGCAGTTTCGGTTTCTAGCTCTGCATTAAGTCCTACAATTCCTCCAAAAGCAGAAACAGGATCTCCTCTTAGCGCTAACTTGTATGCATCAAGCTGGTTATTCTGAGACGAAAGTCCGCAAGCATTAGTATGCTTTACTATGCTGACACATTTTTTAGAAAATGAATTAGCTGCGTAAAATGCTGCATCTGCATCCAAATAATTTAAATAGGACATTTCTTTCCCATGTAGTAACCTTAGGTTTGCTACCCCATTTTTTTTGTCAGAATAGACAGCTCCTTTTTGATGTGGATTTTCTCCATATCTCAGATCTTGAATCTTAGTTAGACTTAATTCAAGTTTTTCTGAAATTGATGAAGATTTATTTTCATTTTTACTCAAAAAGTTAAATATTTTACTATCATAGTCAGATGTGAATTTGAAAATTTTAGTTGCAAGCTCTTTTCTAGTTTCTAAATCGACAGATTTAGCTTTTAATTTCGCTGAAATCATATGGTAATCCTTTGGATCATAAATAACTATCATTCTTTTATAATTCTTTGCAGCTGCCCTCAGCATTGAGGGGCCTCCAATATCTATATTTTCAATAATTTCACTATAAGTAGAATCTGTACTAGTTGAAACTTTTTCAAAAGGATAAAGATTGTTTACAACAATATCAAACAAGTCTATGTTCAGCTTCTTTATATCTGATAAATGATTCGGATTTTCAGGATCAGCAAGTATCCCTGCATGAATATTTGGATGCAAGGTTTTTACTCTTCCATCAAGAATTTCCTCATGCCCTGTAATTTCAAAGATTGATGAAACTTTGAATCCACAATTTTCAATAAAGCTTAATGTCCCTCCAGTAGAATATATTTGACAATTAATTGATTCAAGCGTTTCACAAAGTTGCTCAAGTCCATTTTTATCATAAACACTTATTAATGCTTTCATAAAAAATCCTGATTATAGTATTTGGACATTTTCTTCATTATTTTTTTGGGGTTCAATTTCACCTAAAACCCAAGAGTCTTTACACGCATTTAAGATTTCTTTTTTATTTGAAGGATCAGCAATCAAAACAAGCCCAACCCCCATATTAAAAACATCAAACATTTCTTTTTCTGATACTTTTCCCTCAGCCATAATATACTTAAATAAAGGAGGAATATCCCATGAGTTTTTCTTTATATTTGCTACAAGGTTTGGACTAAATACTCTTGGAAGATTCTTTCTTAATCCACCACCTGTAATATGAGATATACCCGAAACTAAATTTAAAATTGAGTCAATTGTTGAGAGATATTCTCTATGGGGCTCAGCTAAAAGCTCTCCTAAATTTTTACTTTCTCCACTGATTTTTTTTGACAGTACAGAAACATCATCATCAGAATTAAAAATTGATCTAACTAAAGAAAATCCATTTGTATGAAGACCACTAGAAGGTAATCCTATGAGAATATCTCCTTCTTTAGTATTAGTCCGCAATTTGAGATTTTCTTTATCAACACTACCAACCATAAATCCAACCACATCATAATCACCTTCATTGTATACTCCTGGTAAGGTGGCTGTTTCTCCTCCTATAACAGCACAATTTACTTTGGAACATGCTTCAGAAATTCCTTCTACTACATCTAAAACAATTTTTTCATTCAAATCCGCAAAAGCCAAATAATCTAAAAAAAATAATGGCTTAGCTCCTTGAGGAATTAGATCATTTATACAGTGGTTTACAATATCTATTCCAAGATTCTTGTGCAAACCTAACTTTGCAGAAATTTTTACCTTTGTTCCAACAGAATCAGTTGTTGACACTATAACTGAATTTTTGTCTAAACTCTGTCCAGAAAATAAACCTCCAAACCCATCTGAATTACTAATAACATGTTTATTATGGGTACTAATTATTGATTTTATTAGTTTATCTTTAATGTGGTCAGATTTGTCTAAATCAACTCCAGATTTTTTATAATTATTTGTCATAATACTTACTTTTGTTTAATTTTTTCTAAATGAAATTTATCAAAATCTAATTGTACTGGAATGGGATAGTCCCCAGTAAAACAAGCCTTACAATAATTGTTTTTTTTAGAATTAACTGATTTTTGTAAAGCATCTATACTTAAAAATCCCAATGAGTCCGCTCCAATAATCTTCCTGATCTCTTCAATATTAAATTGATTAGCTATCAACTCCGAAGTAGTAGCCATATCAACACCAAAGAAACAAGGAGAAGTTATAGGAGGTGATGAAACTCTCATATGAACTTCTTTAGCACCAGCTTCTTTAATCATCTCTATTACTCTGGAAGTCGTAGTTCCTCTAACAATAGAATCATCAATCAATATAATTTTTTTATCTCTAACAATTTCATTAAGAACATTAAACTTAGTTTTAACTCCAAGCTCTCTTAATTTTTGATTTGGTGAAATAAAAGTTCTACCAACATATCTATTTCTAATTAATCCCTCTGTATAAGGAATTTTACTTTCATTGGAATATCCTATTGCCGCAGGTATTGCTGAATCCGGAACACCAACTACAATATCAGCGTCCACAGCATGCTCTTTAGCTAAACTCATACCCATCTTCATTCTAGATTCATATGTTAGTTGCCCATCAATTACTGAATCAGGTCTTGAAAAATAAATTTGTTCAAAAATACACATTTTGTGGTCTTTTGAACTTGAGCTATATTTGGAAGATTCAATTCCATTTTTATTTATAACTATAGTTTCACCATTATCAATTTCTCTTACAAACTCTGCTCCTATATGTGACAAAGCTGAAGACTCGGAAGATAAAACCCAAGAATCATTTTTCTTTCCTAAGCATAAAGGTCTAATGCCCAAAGGATCTCTTACGCCTATAAGCTCATCTTTAGTCATCATAAGAAGAGAAAATGCCCCTTTGATATATCTCATACAATAATTAGATCTATCAAACCAATTTTTTCCTATAGCATTAGCATACATATAGGCTATTGCTTCAGAATCTGATGTAGTTTTATAATTAATTTGAAATTCAGATAAATACTTATCTTTTAACTCATCAACATTAACTATATTTCCATTATGCCCTAAAGCAATTTGACCATTAATGCCTTCAACTAAGAGAGGTTGTGCATTTTGCCTCAGATCACTTCCTGTTGTTGAATAGCGAGTATGACCAATTCCTATTCCTCCAAGTAATTCGTTTACATCAAAATCGTTAAAAACATTTGCAATAAGACCAGTGTCTTTTTTGGTAAAAATTTCGGTATGATCAGAGGTAGCAATTCCAGCACTTTCTTGACCTCTGTGCTGTAGTGCAAAAAGACCTATGTAAATAGATTCTGCTACAGATTCATTGGGATCATATATCCCAAAAACTCCACATTCTTCATTTAATGATTCTATAGCCATAAATAATAATATTTTATTTGAAGAGTAGTCACTTTTATAATAGTGACATT
>Ga0315315_10002707_pt1 | contig 16207 bp, 14 predicted proteins | sample M140m3416metaG_FD_203699 | JGI IMG/M metagenome (GOLD analysis project Ga0315315, IMG submission 203699) | Ammonia-oxidizing marine archaeal communities from Monterey Bay, California, United States - M1 40m 3416 | ecosystem: Environmental > Aquatic > Marine > Intertidal zone | place: USA... | reverse complement strand
TACTGCTAGTATGCATTATATTATGAATATGCATACTACTAGCTAGTATGTACTACTAGAAGTATAGATACTAGCTAGAGTACTCTATGCATACAGTACTAGTGGTAGTAGTACTAATACTTAGTACTCTAATAGAGTACTTGCTTGTTGTATATAGTAGTACTCAATAGTAGCATATGTATACGAGAGTTGAATGGTATGCATATTACTACTAGTGGAGTAGTAGTAGCTAGTCTAGAGAGTATACGGAGATGATGCGGAAGGAAGGGATTTTGCTGGTGTAGTAAAATAAGAAGAGACAAGTTCATTAATTAAAACTTTACACTTAGAGACCCAGACATCTTAAAATACATTTCGATGAAGGTTTTGGCATCCGTATCAATCATGCGATCATCACTCATGCATATTTTTTGTGAGCACATTGCCGCAGGATTCACATTGAAAAATGCACCTGTCGAGGCGTCCAAGCAACCTGGTGGAGAGACTCCACACACGTTGTCAGGTGTGCCACAAGCAGAAGCGTCAATCATTTAGCTGAAATCAGGCGCCCCGCACTCGCTGTCGCAGGTGGAGCTACACTGGTCCTTGGCTGAACCAGTGCTTCCAACCAAGCCGCAGCGCCTCCTGGGGTTGAATGCGACCCATGCGCAGTCCTCCTCCCTGCCGTCCCTTAACGTGTATGTCCAAGCGGGGTCATCCTCGCAGGAAGGGGGTTCGGCCACAGGTGCAGGAATGCAGAAATTCACCAAGGCAGTGAAAGTTAGGCTGCTTGTACCATCGTCGTTCGGCGTAACTACGAGGTCCTGTCCCGTTTCGATGGTGCCGTACGCGCCGAAGAAGTCTCCGGAGCCGCCAGCCAGCTTTAGCATGGGCGGCGATCCCATCGCCAGGGTCGTTCCCTCGAGGTACTGTCCTGAATCAGGCGCGCCAGCCGGGACCTTGATGGTGGAGTCGAAGGTGCACATGGGGGGACCTGCGGAAGGATCTGAGCTCGTAATGATGCAAACTGCCTTGATGGTAATTTCGGAATCTCCGAACGTGACGATTGGAGCAATGTCTTCCGAGATGGACATGTCTCCGATGGTGGGTTGAAATCCTCCAGAGTTGTCAACATCGATCAAGGTGGTGGTTCCAACGTATGTGGTGGACGGAACCGTGCCGCAGACGTCTGTGGGGGAAGGAGGGGGGGGCTTGTCTCCGCCTCCGCCTCCGCCTCCACCTCCACCTCCGCCGCCCCCATTAGGGGGGCCTGCAACGCCGGGGCGGCGCTGGGCCGTCGTCGATGCCGGGGCGAAGAGGAGCAGCGAGGAAGCGGCGACGTAATGGAGGATTGAGCTAGATACTTTCATAATGGCGAATTGGGTGGAAGCGCCGAAGCTTGCAAGTATTTTAGAGAGAGGATGTATGATGAGTTTCTTGCGAAAAGAAAATTATGAAAAATAATGTGGGACAATTTTTATGTCCAAAAATCTTTTCCTCCTCACACGTCGTACGTATATATATATTACTGGTCACCCTAGCGATTCTCGCAACGAAAAGTTTGGGTCATCAAAAGGGTCTTTTCGGAAGCAGCTTCTTCTTTCTGCCTTCCAAAGATTCAGGAAGTTCGTTCGACACAACCCTAATAACTCAGATACACCGTTGAATCTATATACTCTCCTCGTACTTAAAGAGTACAATGAATGATAATAATAGTGCTAGAGTACTACTAATAATGTATGCATGGGGGAATGATAAAAAATAAATAATGATTCGAAGTATGCAGGAAAGCTGTTTTGAAACAGAACTCTAGTTAAGTAGAAATACGAATAAGATCGGCTGACGTGTCACAATTCTGGTCACCAACGCGTCAAGATACCGAACTATTTTTACAACCGCGGTGTGACCCAAAAATGACCCATCACAATAAAGAATAAATCACTCCCTAGAAAGCTCTGCACTTTGGCTCAGGAGGCTGGCAAAAAAACGAGGACCCATGCGAAGACCCATGCCATCAGGAACTAGTTTTTAATCGTAACAAATGTGTGACCCAGCGGAGACCCGGGTTTCGGTCGTAACAATGGCAATCTCGGGAAGCACCTTCCCTCTCCCGGGAATAAATGCCCAAACTTTTCGTTGCGAGAATCGCAAGGGTGAGTGAACCTATGTATTTATGTATGTATCGCACCTCGTTTGGCGTATTCCATATTCCTCCGTACTCAAAAGACGACTTCTCTTGACTTCATTTTGCCAACAGACTGTACACGATGAGCAAGAAACCATAACACCGATGAGAATCTACAAGCTTGTAGTCCCCATTTAATAGTAGCTACATAATTATTTGTATTTTGTGTAGGCTATTTCATAATAGCATCTTCTAGAACCATGGTACTTGAAGCTTTCAGCAAAGAGTCCAAATATTTCTGGGGCGATCAAGCTAAGGACTGGAAAGAACGACATCCGATCGTCGAGATACTGTCGTCCCTCGAGGCGAAGGAAATATCCAAAAAGTTCGGCATTGGCAATGAAGTTTTTTCATCAAATTCATCGACGGTCTTTTTGTAGACCTTTGCCGTCTTGATCCAAACGTGAAGGGCGACTGCGCAGGCCTTGGTCTTTACCGGCATTTTGGGATAGTGGACTCTGCGGAAGGCTTTCATGGCCTTCGCAATCGCATGTCTCCGATCGTCCTCGACACTTGACAACTCCTCAACGTCTAAAATCCCGACCGTGGACAGGAAGTTTGTTTGCCAAGAATGAAGGATATTTTCCAGTGATGAGGGTTCTCCAATGCGTGACTCGTCCTCTTTTGCCATCTTCCCGCAGGTACACAGAGAATTTGTAAGTCTAGGAAGGAAGAATTCCATTTCATCCTTGTTCCGTCCAAAGACGTTTGAGCACGTGCACACTTCGTCTGGTAATCCCGAAAGACTAGTGTCACTTGCACAAGGGCCATCAATGGTCTCCTTGGGCTGGCTTGACTTGACTGTCGGTGCCTTGGGCAGGGGTGGCAACTGCTTGAACATCTTTTTATCCTTCCCCTTTCGCTTGTCCCTACCCTTACCCTTGCGCGTCAATTTCGAAATGCTAAACTTCGACATCCTGCTATTGCCACTGGCAACCGATGTGTCTGCGGAATCAAGGATTGTACTGATGTCAGAAAAGCTGTGATTTTCTTCCACGGATTTGTTTGCCCAAAAAAGTAGCTTATTGGCATGCTGTCGAATAGCTCGCTGCTCGGATTTGGTAGCTTCCGCCTTCAGAATTTCGGCGGGTGGAACGAGATCAACAGATTTTTCTTTTTCGCTTGCGTTGAAGCTCAGCTCTTTCTTCAAATTTTTATTCTCTTCTGCCATGGCTTTGAGCTGAGACTTTAGTTTGTCGACTTCGGCCTCGATTTCACCAACCTTATTTCGAAGAACATCTCGCTCGGCAGAGCTGGATGCAACTTCTCCTTGCGCTTTGATAAGTTCCTCTTCTGCCTTGCGACGAGCATCCTGTTCTCCGTTGAGCAAAGATATAACCTGCACAAGTTCCTGTTCCTCTTCAACATCCTCGAGCAATTCCTTGCGTTCATCGGTCAGAACTCTAATCTGGTTCCTCAATGTATCAATTTCAATCTTGATGCGCTGCTTGGTCACTTCCATCTCCTTTACGCCATCTTCAATGTCGGCCTTTTGAAGGGTTGCCTCCCTAAGTCTCTTGAGTGCCTCTTCCAGCTGATCTGCCATCACCTCAAGGTGTTTATGCATCTGAGAAGATTCTTCCTCCAGGCGCTGAAGCACCTCCTTCTTTTCAGTGACGTCCATGTCAAGGGTGTCGCAATACGAGTCGTCCAACATGGTGATCGAAGAAGCAGCAGAAAAATTGCAGATAGAAGACTCTTCAAAGGTATCTTTGCTTTGAAAGTCATCATAAACTCCATCCTTCAGATTAAATGCGTCGAAGAAACACGGATTGGTTGAATCCGAATCCTCCTGTTTTGTATTAACTTCCGTCGAAGGAACATTGCCGTTCTCATTACAGGGGACCGTGTTTTCTGTTTGACTCTTATTTTCTTCGTTTTCATCCGTTACTTCGTCTGGAAAGAGCACTTCCCTCATCGCGACAGATTCCTTAAGCTCGCCAAGACGTTTCATCAGATCGGCCACCTGTTTTTTCATGATATCATTCTCTCGCTTGATAGCAATGCTCTCAGAGGCACGGGAGCGGCTCACTACATTCGGCTTGACAGTATTGATGATTTGTTTGGCTCGCTGCGCATAGCGCAATGTGTTCACTGATTCTTTCATGTTAATATTGTTGGGGGAAATACAGGCAATCATGACAGTATAGCAATTCCCTATTGGGTCGTTCGGAGGTGCGAGAGAAATATAATGGTATGAGTGAGATAATGATATTCATTATGGTCAGATAAGTGTTGTCGGTGTATCAGAGAGCACTTACCGCCCAAAGAATCACGCAAGATTCTTGTCAATTTGCAGTCACGGTAGGGGATGTGTGTAACTGACTTTCGCCGCCCATGCTTTGCCCTGTCGGAGAGGGCGGAAAGGACTTTGTTCAGAACGAAAAGATCGCGATTGATAGCAATGCTCTCCTTCTGCGATTGGCCCTCTGAACCAGTCTCTGAGCCCGCTAAGTCGACCAGGGTAAGCTTGGCCTTGCTCCGTTTGGCACGTCCATGCTTGGTGCTTACGTTAAAAGTGCAGATTGCATGGGATCTGCTCGATCGGGCGTGGGAGCCGGAGCCTCCGGTCACTCTGTGGGTCGATGCTAAGGCCAAGAGCTCCTTGGCATCGACTGCTGTTTTCACCTCGATGGAGGATATTTTTTTGACAGCTACGCTGTCTCCTTCATTTTCAAGTTGCATATTCTCGCTGCTCTCATCATCCGGCCCCAAAAGATCGCGGATGCTGTCATTGTAGATCTCTATATAAGTCATATGAATCTTTGACTCGCCCTGATGGAACTCCTTAGAACCGAAAAGATCATAGATGGCACGTGGGATGATACCTTCGTCATCATTCGGATCGGAAGACGTGTTTTCAACTGGAGAAGGTCCGTCCATAGTGTAGGTTTTGCCGGTTCCAGTCTGGCCATAAGCGAAGATGGTGGTATTGCACCCCCGGAAAATATTTCGTTTCACGGACTCTCCCACGGAAGTTTGGTATACCACCTCCTGGCTTGTATCAGCACTAAAGACAGCGTCATAGTCGAACTGCTTCTGTTCAGTAGGATTGTTACCGACAACCAGGCTGACGCTCTCAGCAAGCGCTCGAGAGGGCATCGCGGTCTCAGGCACGGGGGTTGCAACTTTGGCGTAACTGGTTGTGGAGGTGTTCGCTATTTTTGGAGTTATGAAGGTGCTGGGAGCCTTCGAAGCTTTCGGAGAAGCAAACATGGAATCTGCACTTTCTGCCCCTTCCGAAGGAATGATGGGGATAACACTTTCGGTGCATCCCAACTCAAGCTCGGCCGCGCTGAGGGGGCGGACGCGGGCTACGACTCGGACCTGACTCGTTTTCACCTTCCTCTTGCTGCTACTTTTCGCGACACCAGGCAGTGCGTTAGCAGAGTGGGCTACATGCTTAAGCGGCCCCACAGATGCTGGCGTATTCTCTAGTACGTTCCTGACGCAATTGATCAGCTGCGGAAGAGGGGAGAGAGGATTGCCTCCGCGGCTTGCCACAATCTTGGTTTGAGCCGAAGAAGGGTTCGTTTTTTTTGGACCACCGCTCTCCGCCCGAGATAACCTAGGCGTGACCATCGGCATGATAGTAATTGTCGCAACACAAGGAGCTCGCGGAGGTGACAGTTTAGTTGACGGCAAGAAAGTTTGAGAGGACAGGCAAGATATACAGAGTTCCCCCCTTCTCTTTCTGACTCTGGTGATGGCGTGCGGGTTTGGGTTGATTGACTGTTTTGCGATATCCTACAACGGCCAGTATGTGAAAATATTAGGGTTGGGGGTTGGGATAGGGTGAAATGTGAAACTGTGCCACAATTCTGGAAACTGTCACGGTTGTGTCCACTATTAAGGCTAGGTCTTTATCTGTACTTGACGATTTGGTGCCCCGCCCTTGAAGGTACTCTTACTAGCTAGTACTAGTAGGTAGGAAATACCTTAGCTAGCAGCCATACTCTAGTAGAGCACCGGCGCGTGCCCAAAACGAGGGTTGCACGCGCTTCTTTCCTCTCGATACGTCATTCCAAATCTCATCATTTATTTCTGTTGGCACCAATTTGTTCTCTTCGAACTCACAAAACACCTTTTCAAGGGTCCAAGGCGCTCTCTCCCTCCTTCCAAACAAAGTAAAGTAAAAACATGTGTGGCCCTGCCAGTAACAAGCTCACTCGCATCTTGGCCGTGTACGGGACAGAGATGGGCTCGACCAAGGTCGAAGCCAAGAAAATCGTCGAGGCCTGGGAAAAGAAAAACCTCGCCGTCGAGATGCTGGAGGGCAACCAGGCCGCCGATATTTTCGATACCATCACGCCCGAGAAATATGATCTGCTAGTCGTCTTCACTTCCTCCTACGGCGACGGCGATGCTCCGTCCGGATACGGAAAGTTCTTCTACAAGATCTACGAAGCCGCCAAGGAGGGCAACAACCCCCTCAGTGGGCTGGAGCACTCGGTGCTTGGTTTCGGATCGACCGCTTACTATACGTTCCAGAACGTTCCTCGTTTGACGGATCGATTGCTCGGACAGTCTGGCAGCCGGAGATTCTTGAAGCGTACCGAAATTGATGAGATGGATGGTTTGAAAGAAAACGAGGAAAAGATTCAGGCCTGGAGAGAATCGGTTGCGAAACACTGCGCCGAAGCGAAGGATACGGCATCAACTCCCTCGGTGTGCGAGTGGACAGATCCTGAGAGTGAGGTCTACGAAAAGAATCTTGGAGCCGACGGTCACGAGGTGGGTTCTGGTCCTGGTCAGATGGGCGGATTGGCTGCTGTCGTCCCCGTCGTTGGCATTGCTCTTGCTGCTTTCGCGTACTATCGGTTCAACCAGGACCCCGAATCGATTTAGACAAGGAAAAGCTAGTTGCCATTATTGGCGAAGGCACGTAATGGACACAGCTGCAATAGTTACGGTAGCTGAGGAGGGAGATTGTGGGATCGTAAAGTGCACTAATCAGACTACTGATTGGATTAATTACATAAACGTATAATTTTTATCGGAAGACACCTTTGTATCGCAATCGAAGCTTAAAATATGTATGAGCCTTTCTCTCCTGAATTACAAATCCTTTATTCCGTTGTACCTTCCCATGGGCTTGAACTTGGGCTCCGAGAACCTTATTACTTCTATACTAGAGTACTTACATACGCGGACGCACCTATATATATATATATATATAGAGAGAGAGAGAGAGAGAGAGAGAGAGAGAGAAAGAAAGAGAGCTGGTTCCATGGTAATCCAGGTTGAGGCAGTCCTCGTCGAAACAATGCGATCGACCAAGATTATGATGATGATGCATACAAAATTTAGTGGATTTTCAACTTAATTTAGTGTTTTTGTTTTTATTGAATGACTCATTCGCTTCTTCGTCATTCGAACGACCCCGCTAGCCGCCCTCGATATTTCGGAGTTGTGTGCGGGCCCGCAACCTCTAATCTACCAACTACAATCTCCATTGCTTAGTAATACCCTTTTATCATGCCCCGCATCATTGGATCGTCTGTGAGAGTCGTTGAGCACGATGGGCTAACTATCGACGAGCTTGTCGGCAATGTCGCGACGAACGAAGACACCATGTCGGCCGCCAAAGTAGTCGTGACGACGCCATCATCCGAACCGTGGCTAACTCTCCACTACGATGAGTGGATTTGCGTCCTTAAAGGCCGATGCGATATGAGATTTATTGGGGACGATGGCGAGGAAGAGGTTCTTACCGTTACAGCGGGCGAAACAGCCTACATTGCTTCGGGAGAGCGATTCAGGCCGGAGTTTCCGGAGGGTAAAACGGAGTACGTCCCAGTTTGCATTCCCGCATTCCGTCCGGACCGCTGCATCCGAGAGGAGGGCGAAGAAGCCAGCAGTGTCTCAAAGGGCCTTCAAAAGCTCCACGAAAAGGAGAAAGTTTCAACGGACAATGATGTGAGAAAGTGCGATTCGATAGAGCGACTCTATCACATGTGCCACAAGAGTACATGGGAGCAGTGTGTAGAAGATGGCTGCGCATACTTTCCTCCCACCTTCGAAGCTGACGGAAACTTCGTTCATGCTACAGCCGTACCTCTCAAGCTCGTTGATATCGGCAACCATTACTACAAGGAAGATAAGGAGGAATGGGTTTGTCTGGAGCTCAGTAAGTCTGCCCTCAAATCAAAATGTGGAATACTAACCAAGTTTGAAGCCGCCATGCCCGTAGGAGAAACCGATACGAACGAGAAATGGGAAGATTTGCTATTCCCTCATATTTATGGCGGGATTCCGTCCTGTGTCAATGATATAGTCACCAAAATCTTTCCTATTGAAAGAGGAGACGACGGTTCTTTCATAGATATTATTGGATTGACGGACGCGAAATACTACTAGCTAGTAGTAGGAAAGAAAATTCGAGCTAAAATAACCCTTTTGGAAGCGGTGTCACGTCTTGATCTGGAAGCGGTGTCACGTCTTGATCCAAGCTTGCATGTAAAAATGATAACAGCTCCCTACTAGAGTACAGTATGCATAAAAATTATGCATACTACTAGTCTAGAGTATAGTATCCATACAAGGTTTTGATACCATACTACTCTAGAGTAGTATGGTATCAAAACCTTGTAAAATAAAAGATATATTCGAGTACGAGCGGGTAGTCTCCTTACGAGCTCAATCGTAAAAGCCGGTCCCCCCATCGTGCCACTCATCATCACATACACATACATTATCCCCTCTTTCGATCCTCATACTCCTACAGTAGTATCATAAGTTGAGCCACGATGAAAATCTCTCTCGCCACCGCAACAGCCTTAATTCAAATCCTCGGCATCATCTCCGAGGAAGACGTAGGCTGTCCTTTTCTCAGAAGCGGCAACCGCAATCTGCACGGTTCGCACCACCACACCACCTTACAGCCCGCCGCTGGATTTCCAGGCCCCGAGATTCAAGAGGCCTACGGCGAGGCGCTGACCAAGATTGACTGGAAGGGAGTAAGGAAGGATCTTCGCAAGCTTTTCCGCTCCTCCCACGAAGAATGGCCAGCCGACTATGGACATTATGGCGGTTTGTTCGTTCGCTTGGCGTGGCACTGTTCTGGATCCTATCGACAGAGCGATGGGAGGGGCGGCTGCGACGGAGGCAACCAAAGGTCTGTATTCAGTTTGCAATGCATGGATTCCTGCGACTTTGTTTGTCTGTTCCTTTGGTTATCGTACCGCACACTTATGTGGATTTAGAACGATCCTTATGTTTTTCGTTGATTTTCACAACACGCAGATTTGACCCCGAACGAAGCTGGGCCGACAATACTAATCTTGACAAGGCTCGCAAGCTCCTGGGGCCTATCAAGGCAAAATATGGGCTAGGTCTCTCATGGGGAGACTTGTTCGTTTTGGCCGGAACTGAAGCTATTAGCGACATGGGAGGTCCAGTCCTTGGGTTCTGCGCAGGTAGAATCGACACAGTGGACAACGGACAGACTGTGCTGTTGGGCCCTACCCCCGAGCAGGATGATTTTGCACATTGCGAGACTGACGGCGACTGCAAACTTCCTCTTGGAACCAACACCCTAGGGTTAATTTATGTGAATCCTGAAGGACCGATGGGGATACCAGATCCTCTAGGCGCTGCCAATACAATTCGAGATGTCTTTGGTCGTATGGGCATGGGAAATCGCGACAACGTAGCTCTAATTGGTGGCGGACACACCTTTGGTAAATCTCATGGAGCCTGTCCCGATGGACCCGGTTTGCCTCCATCAGAGGACGAAGGGAACCCATGGCCAGGCATGTGCGGCTCGGGGCGTGGATCAGACACCTTCACAAGTGGGTTTGAGGTGAGTTTCGTGTACATGCTGGTGCTGGTATCTTGCTTTTCGAAACGATTGAATAACGATACGATTGAATGTATCGCTGCGGAAAGACTGAGCACTGAAATCTTGAAAGTACTGACGACGTTCGTTCCCATACGACAAAATCCTTTTGTGTTCAGGGAGCCTGGACAGCAAATCCAACTAAGTGGGACAATTCCTACATGCGATATCTCATTGATCATGAATGGGAAGCCCACATCGGACCTGGAGGTCACTACCAGTGGCGTGTCATGGGTGACAATAGTCCTAAAGCCCCCATCGCGTATCCGCCGGGAACAAATAGAACTCAAGATGTTATGATGCTGACGACAGACGTTGCTCTCAAGGCTGATCCCATTTATCGGCAGTACGTGGAAGAATTCGCGAATGACGAAAATGCATTTGCTGAAGCATTCGCAAAAGTTTGGTTCGAGCTAACCACAAGGGACATGGGGCCAGCATCTCGTTGTACTAGTGATGATGTCCCGTCTCCACAGTCTTTCCAGCACCCGCTTCCTGAGCCCCCAAAGAAGGTATCGAATATGGATAAAGTCGAGAAAGCCCTCTTGAAGATGATGAAACAAAATGGAAACGGAGAGTTTGTACGCCTCGCTTGGCAGTGCGCCTCTACCTTTCGCATCACAGACTACCATGGAGGTTGCAACGGAGCCCGAATTCGATTTTCTCCAGGGAAGGACTGGGAAACTAACGATGGACTAGGGGACACGCTAGCACTACTCCAGCCAATCAAAGATCAGTTTGGCGACGGCCTCTCGTGGTCCGATCTCATTGTGCTTGCGGGGAACGTGGCGATTGCGCATGGCGGTGGACCTTCCATGCCCTTTTGCCCAAAGCGTACAGATGCATCCGATGGTGATGGTTGGAAGCCCATTGCCTTCGGCAATGATAAATATCCCAAGACCGTTAATGGTCTGATTGAAATTAATTCGCGCCGTGGTCTTACAAATAAAGAACTTGTTGCCTTGTCCTGGGCATCAATCCCAAACGCAAAAGTCAGAACCAAATATCTCAGGGAGATCGTAGAGGCAGAAACCTGCGATGGCGTTCTACCCTGCGGTCTTAAGAACCACCCCGAGTTGCGCGTGTGGACTGAATTTTACGTCGAAGCTGGAGATGAAGTATTCATGCGTGATGCTGCCTTGGCTTGGACCAAAATGATGAACGCAGATCGCTTTGACGGTCCTGTTGGAAGTGCTTGCCACAAAAGTAGCAGTGAAAATATTATTATTCCTCTTGAGGCGTTATCTTCGAAGGCGACGGGCTCACCGAACAGTACCGAATCCATACCATTCCAGTCGCCTCCTATTTTTTCTTCTTCCATATCCATTTTTGTTGTTCTTTTGTTTGGCACGTGGATTGCACGGAGGGACAAGATTAAGCGACTGAGAACCTACACAAGGGTAACTGACGCATGAGATGATGTGATGCCATACCTATGATATATAATATATTATTATTATGTCAATCACTTTTGTGCGATAGCGTTTCTTTGATAGATTATTGCTTCATAATTAGATTTATGACAGAGTACGATTAAGAATTACTCAATAACGCCCTTAGAAAAATATCGAGCAATGGTCTCAAAGCTGTCCTGGGATTGGGAAAGCTCCCTCCAAAATTCTTCTCGATTCTGCTCAGCCTTACTATCTTCCTGTGTCGCTGAAGCAGCCGTCGCCTGCTTAACCCAAGCAACCATTGTTGGAATACTGTCGCTCAGTTTCTTCAAATAGCTTTCAGCCGTCTCCTCCTCGCCTTCTGATGGAGCCGAACTTCCACCATTTCCGGAACGGAGCGACTCGATCTGTTCTTCCATCTTACTGCATAGGGATGCGTATTCGTTCACGTCTTCTCTAATTCTGTGCGAATCCGACCTCAAGCCATCCAACACCGGGCCGACGTAATTGAGAGCGACACTTAGTGGTACTCCTTGCGATGGGCCGTCAGGAGAAGAAATTGTGGAGGAAGAGGTAAACTTACCAGTGCCCTCCCCAGCCAGGATGCGCACAACTCTAATCGCTGGTAGATCGGCTCGTTGAGCTTGGGCAAGGAACAGTGCCTCCTGCAGGTCGGCCAGTACTTCATTATTGGCAGCCGCAGCCTCAGCAATCGAAAGTGGTGAGGCGTTTTCAGCACTGACCATTTGACTTGACTCTGCGCCATTTCCAATAGTCGACATACCTACAAGCTTGCCTAAGACCTCGGCAGTCATTTCAGCATCCGTGCACATTGCTAACATACTCCTTCGAGCCGAATCACCGCCATCCGCTGCTAAGCGTTCAAGCAACATATCGCTCAGGCCGAGCTTTTCACACATGTATGTGATACCCTCTTCAAAATTAACATCCTGAACCAAAAGAAAGGCATCTGTTGGATCTATGCCGCCATGTCCCTCGGAGTGAGGATCAGTTAATATATCCATTACCTCGGCTCGTTTCCTTCGTTCCTGTGCAGAGTCACCATTGCTTCGGGCGCTGCTCCATTCTCCAAGAGTCAGCTCCAGTAGTGCTCGCTTCAGATCCGGGGGTAATGTACATTTTCTAGCTCTACATGTAGACAAGAGCAGCCTCAAAAGTTTCGGATGCTCAAGGAAGGAATTAGCGAAGAGATGAGGCGGATATCTCTTCATACCCCCGCTGCCCACCCCAGGATTATTGACGGAGTCCTCGCTTAATGGGGCTGGCACGGGCCCAGATTCTCCACCAGCGGCAGCGTCACCCGCAGAAGGCGTGGCAGTCCCTGCGAGGCCAACGGGAGAAAAGGTCCCGTCGCAAAGCGCAAGGACTATTCCAGCAATTTCCCTCGGGGAGGCGCGAACCAGGCTTGAACCCAGACCAGCTGAGGAGAGGCACTTGGCGGCGGCGTCGGGATCCAGCGAGCAGAGCACCGCCATCGCGTCCTTGGACCGACTATCGGCCAGCAGACTCTCCACTTCGTCGCAGGCGTCCCGACCGGACCGGGCGGTCGCGGCAGGGCCGCTCAGGGTGATGCGATCGGCACTTTCGGGGTCACCTAGCTTGATATAACAGGTCTTGAGCAGCTCGTCGTGCTCGCGATCTGCCATGCCCCTTTCGCGCAGTTCAACCAGGTACTGGACCAGCAGTGGGACCTTGGCCGAATCAAGGAAACGAAGGACGACATGTCCCGGCTCGAGGTTGCCGATAGTGTTCATGTACTGCTCGATTGCCGAGGCAAAGTCGCCCCTGTCGTAGAGATATTCAGCATACTTGCGGTAGAGTGCCGCCACTTCGGCGGGACCCTGGGCAGGGTCGGCGTACGACATGCTGATGGCGGCAGTATAAAGATTCTTCTGGACGAGGAGCGATATCTTTATCTCAGTGGAACGCTCCGTCAGAGTGACGAGCGACCCACCCGACGTGAGTACGATGGCCGACGATGGCATCCCTGCAGAATTGAGTGAGGGATGCCTGGAATAAGACAGCATAGGCCCACTTCCCTGGACTGACGACGACAGCCCTCCCTGCAGCGACGTGCCACCCCCGATGCCTACGGCCCGGATCGCGCGATGACCAGGACTCAGCAGCGCATGGAAGGCGATAATCCTATGGGAGGTGTCGTATATATCCACTGCGTCGCGGCCAGACTTGGAGTCCGAAGTTGAGACAAGGAAATGGGTGGATCCAGCCTCAGCCGCGGCGGCCGCCGCCCCGCTATCTGCAGGAGAGACGCCCCCAGCGGTGGCCTCGCCCGAGGCCATGCCACCGCTGCTGGGATGGTATCTCCTCCTGGAAGCGGCTGGAGGGGGAACCCAGCACGCACAGACCTTGTTCCCGTCGATGGGCACGCTGCCGATCTTGTCGTTAGTAGAGTACGTGGCGATCCCCTCGGGACGCGCCACGAGGTAGTGGACGGTGTCGGCGGCACCGCCGCCGTTTGCCGGGGCGGCCTGCGTCTGGCTTCCCGAGGCGCCACTCCCGACGCCAACAGAAACCGCGTCGCAGAGGGCCGAGCTGCCGATGCCCCTCGGATCCAGATCGTACCTGGCCAGGGGCCTGCCGACCTGGACTGATGCCGAGGTGGCCGTCGAGGCCAGGAGGGAAGCGGAGACAACCCCCAGGTCGAAGGCGGAGACGCCCGCTCCTCCCGGCCCGCCTGCGCCGCCCGCGGCCCGGGGAGACAGAGCCTGGTGCGGGCCTGGCAGATAGGTGACGAAAAGCCGGGTCCGGCTGGTGGAGGACGAATCTGCCCCCTCGGGCAACGCCGGCGGCGGAACCAGCCTCACGGAAGACACTTCTACCCGGCGCCGATGCTGCGGATTGTCACCCGCCGCCTGGGTGGCCGGGGGGGGGATCTCGATGAGGAGACTGAGCCTCCCCGTCTCCCCGTGGCCGTGTTGCCTCCTGCCCCCGGCAGTCCCCTGGTGGTCATAGCCGTAGACGAGGACGTACCCCCCCGCGGTTCCCACCGCCACCAGGCCCGGGGCCGAGTGGATGGCCCCCGACGGGGCACCATACGTCCCGTGGTCGAAGGCGCTGGGGGGCTGGTAGATCTTGGAGGGGGGGCAGTCGACGGGGGGACGGGAGGCGGAGGCTCTGCCCCCGCCCACGGGCCCCGCAAGGTGCAGGTGCGGATCGACCGCGACGCACACCCCCGTGTGGCCTGGGGAGGCGGTGGCGGCCGCTACATGCAGGCCGGATCCGGACCGGCACGCCGAGATTCCCTCGACGTTTGGCGGGGGCGGCGGGGAGGCCGAGGCGTCGGACGAGTCCCCCCCGGTCGACATGTGCTCGGCCACGATGGAGCGCTGCTGCCTCGACAGGCCGTCCGCCGCTCCCTGCGCGGACCCCGCCCACCCCCAGGCGAAGGGACGGTACGAACCGCGGTACCCGTCCAGCTCTAGCGGGGGCGGCGGCGGATCGGATCCGGCGGATCCGGATGCCCCCCCCCCCCGGGCCTGCCCCCGCCGCGGGCCATCCTCCTTCGGGGAGGCGGATACTGGCGGCGGGTTGCAGCGCACCGTCAGGTCGGCCGCGTGGATGCGATCACTGCCCCGCGACGACATCAGGGCGAGGGTGACCTCCTGCGGCCCGCCGGCTCGATCGGCGCCGGATCCGGATCCGCTGCCTCCCCCTAGCATCCGCCGGACGGCGGAGGCCGACTCAGCCATGGCAGCCACGGGGGAAGAGGCGTCGGCGTCGGCGTCGGCGGCGGATGCAAAGGCCTCGGCGGGGACGACCGCCCGGCACATGGCCAGCCCGTGCGCCGCCCCCCCACCCTTCCCTCCTGTGCCCTGGGGTCCGGCCCCGGCCCCGTCGTCCCCGCTCCCTCCGAAGAGGTCATCGACGACATCCGGGGGGAGGCCGATGGCCGACCGGTCAAAGAAGGCAAAGCGCTTCCACCGGGTGCTGACGTTCATGGCGGGGCGTTGGGGCGCGCTGGACAGCTCGCGGTATCCGTCCTTGTATACGGTGTCGGAGATCGGAGTATCCTTTGAGAATTATGTATGTACTAGAGTATGTGATATGCATGTATGGGTTGCATTGGGTAGGGATGTCGGGATTGAGACAGTATGCATCCTAGCTATTTACTAGCTAGTAGGGCATTTTAGGACGGCTCGACTCATCGACTCATAACCAATGATTCTTCACCTCTCCTCGTTTGTGTGAGTATTAATACTCTACTAGTATTATCATTTGAACGTGCTAATTTTACAGTAGCTCCAGCACGAGCTGGTACATACTCTAGTATTATCCCAGTTTCCTATAAAATTGAAAAACCAATTAAATGGTTTCATGCATATACTTTTTTCGCATCCACAGATGTTCGACCGTGATAGGGACAACTTCAGCAGTTATCCTCCACGTCGTCCCTCGCGTCGTCGCATCCGTGGATCTTTTCGTGAATGCGGACCCTGTTCGGAGGCTGCTCGCCGCTCCCCACCCTGGGTGCTGGCAGCACCCCTTCGTCAGGCGCGCCTCCCTCCCCTCTCCCACTTCTCACACCTGCGCGCTGGTTCCACTTCTCCTCGGCTATGCTTTGACCCTTGCCCCTTCCGCGAGCCCTTTCCGCCTTCTCCCTCTTCACTCGGAGATTAGGAGTTGGTAGCGGCGGCCCCAACTCCCACGGATCCTGTGAGCTGCCATAGCCCCACGGCTGGGAGCCCGGCGGTCCAGCCGATGCAGGCCCCGACCTGGTGACTGGAGGCTGTACCCAGACGCCACCATGTATGGCACTCCAGGTCGACG
>Ga0315315_10002706_pt1 | contig 16213 bp, 13 predicted proteins | sample M140m3416metaG_FD_203699 | JGI IMG/M metagenome (GOLD analysis project Ga0315315, IMG submission 203699) | Ammonia-oxidizing marine archaeal communities from Monterey Bay, California, United States - M1 40m 3416 | ecosystem: Environmental > Aquatic > Marine > Intertidal zone | place: USA... | reverse complement strand
GATATCACCCCATGTCTGATCTTCTTTCACTTCATAATTCAAAAAGGCAGTGACAAGTTTTTTATCTTCAGCAGTGATAGCAATGAATTGAACGGCGGTGCCGTACTGCTGTTGCAGATCGCTGAGATGAGCCATATTTGCGAGACACGGACCGCACCACGTGGCCCAGAACTCAACCACGATCACATGGTCTCCAGAAAACGGTCGTATTTCCGGTCCATGTATGATCGCCGCCAGGTCAATTTCGGGAGCTGTGCTTCCTGGTGCCAGAATCGCTGTAGACGTACTCGGGAATTCATTTTTCTGACTGCTCGTGTCACGGATTGCATCTGTGAGCCCTGTCCCTTCACGATCTACAGGGGCAGTCGGGCCGGTGTCGATTGTTTGTGTATCAATGTCGCGACAGCCACCTGTAAGCAGCATTGCCAGAGACAGTAAATATGGTGAGGAACTGATCTTCATTTGCTACTTTGCAAGTCACGGTAGTTGATAGTAACTTGGTCCATCGCCACCGGAGTTATGCCGTCGAGACAATACAAATCGCGGAAACCAGTTCACGGATGATCTTGAGTATTCATATTACATAATATTGAGTACTTAGTTCTGACGATTCAACCCGTCATTGAAAACTGACTGGTCACAGTGGTTCCAACTACAACCGCCCTGGAACATCTTCCCTTGCGTGTGCTCTATCCAAATCTCTCCTTTGAAGAAGTCATTGCCGGACAAACATCCGGCCCGAATGCGTCCCTTCGTAGAATCGTGGATTCTCTGAAGCCTCTCATCGGAATCATGGGAACGGCCGGTGATGTGGTTGTCGTGTCGGACAACGGCCGGCCTGCCGAGATCCCCGATGTGTTGTCCCATCTTGAATATCTCACTGTTAACGAGATCCTGGAACGAGTAGCTACAACCGGAACGGAGGTCAGCATATTGCCGTGGGGTTGGGATTCGTCTGCGAGAGACCTGGCTGACCGACTTGAGGCCAGGTCACCAAGGCCATCCGCTGAATCTGTAATGGCCGTTAATAGCCGACTGTTCTCAGCGGAATTTGATGTGCTCGCAGATGCAGCGGATAGCGTCTTTTTTGACGGTCAGTTTGGTCAGATTTGTAAAAGTTGTGAACAATTCCAGACAGGCATCGAACATCTGGCAGCCCAGCAGATTGATGAATGGTTCGCGAAGCCTGCATGGTCTACAGCTGGCCGCAGCCGGCTTGTCGGTCGATCAGACAGAATAAACGAAAACCAAAAATCCTGGCTTCGCAAACAGTTGACCATGTGCCAATATGTGTACCTCGAACCTTGCTTGCCTGTGATTCGAGAATGTGGGATTCAATTGGAAATCTCGGCCACAAGCGACGCTTCAGCTGCCGTTACAATCATCGGAGCCACAGAACTGATTACAGACCGCACGGGGCGATACCGAGGAAGCATCATGGCGACCGATGTCGAACCGTTTTGGCAACCAGCGATTGAACACGCGAAATGGGTTGGCCAGCGAGCCGCGAAGCTTGGGTATTTCGGGCCTCTCGGAATCGACAGCATGCAGATTGAGCTCGCAGATGGTCAAAGATTGCTGAGATTGTGCAACGATATCAACGGTCGTTTAACCATGGGAAGACTGGGGTTGGGCCTCTGGCAGGCGATTGGCAGTGAGAATACTGGCATTTGGCTCCATTCAGGCATCAGAAATCGTCCGGAAGATGAGGGAACCTGCAGGAATCTTCCGGCGGCAAACACCGTGAACATCGTAGACACGGTCAGGGTGAGTCCACGACGCATTGGCGGCTATTCCACTGCTGTGGACTCTTGTCTGTACGTTACAAACGGTCTCCAGACTGTTCATGATGTCGTTCAAGCTGTCCGACAATATGTGAGGTTAGAGAAATAAAGGCTTGGTAGACGATGCACGAAGTAGACGCATCAATTGCTGGCCGCAGGAAATTCGACGATGAATGAAAACTCAACTCCGGACGCACTTCGCCCATGGTCGCATGCGTGGTACGAAGCTCAGAAGCAGCATATGGGTGAAGCAGCCTGCCGTCACGTGGGGTTCTATGTCATCCCTGATGACCTGCGGTTGTCGGTCGTGATCCCTGTATATAACGAAGGAGCGACACTGCGGAATCTCGTAGATCGAGTTCGCGAAGTGCCAGTTCGTAAAGAGTTGGTGCTAGTCGATGATTGCAGTGTTGACGATTCTCGCGAAGTGATGAAAGCACTTGCAGAAGAGGCAGCCGATGATGAGTTCAATCAAATTCGAACCTTTCATCACGACGTGAACAAGGGAAAGGGAGCTGCACTAAGAACCGGCTTTGCAAACGTATCCGGTGACATTGTGATTATCCAGGACGCGGATCTTGAATACGATCCCTCTGAGTATCCGCGGTTACTGCAACCCCTCATCGAAAATCATGCCGACGTGGTTTACGGCAGCCGTTTTCTCGGTGACCAGGCACATCGAGTGCTGTACTACTGGCACTATGTTGGCAATCGCTTCCTGACGATGCTTTCGAACTGGTTTACGAACCTGAACCTCACCGATATGGAAACATGCTATAAAGTGTTTAAGCGGCAGGTCATCGTCGATCTTGTTCCACATCTGAAGCAGAACCGGTTTGGTTTCGAGCCGGAAGTCACCGCTCGCATTGCTCGACGGCGTCATCGCGTTTTTGAAATGTCTGTCAGCTACTCCGGCCGAACCTATGCTGAAGGCAAGAAAATCGGATGGCGTGACGGCTTCTCAGCTTTGTGGTGCATTGTTCGTTATGGACTGTCTGAGTAACCCCTGCTGAACTCAACGGACTACCCAACAGCTAAAACGCAACCCGGGATCGTCGATAGGCCTGGCATTGCCCCTGTTTGTCTCTGACACCAGATGCACGAGCGGGGAGTATGAAGCCCGACGGTAAAGCAGTACCGCCGGGCTTCTGCAGAGTATTAGTTCTGTTCCCTGTCCTGTCCGGGCTCTGTGCCATGGAATAAGAATCCTGCAGGTCCGCTGCCGCCCCTGCCGGGGTTCAGGATGTAATCGGCGTCGAGGGCTTTTTCAATTCTCTTGCGAGCTTGAGCCAGATGAGCGGACGTGTAAGGATCATGTCGATCGGCCGCTGCCTCCTGAGACGTACTGATTTTGTCCAGCACGACCTGCAGTTGAGCGGCACTCAGCATAGAAATGCTTCGTGAAGCTGCACTGGAGCCGTTCCCGGGCAGAGTCAGATCGATCAAACGTTCCAGATGTTCACGCTGGAGATTGCGACGTAAGCTGGATACCAGAGGTTTGCGAGCGGTGAATTCACCGTCCGGTACTTCAGCAACTTCACTCCAGATTGCATCAGAAATGGTTGCCAGCAGTTCCGGTAGTGTTAGGGCATCATCAGCTTCCGGGACACGTAGTTCGTTGTCGTAGACCCATCTTAGCGTCGTCGGATTCATCAGCATCGTGAGCGCACTGGACTGAATTCCGATCACTCGGTCGTGAATCGGCCACGTCGACTCCTGGAAGAAGCTACGAGTGTCATCCAGCCACTTGTCTCGCCCCATTGCCGTCACTAATTCTGGTGTCAGGCCAAATGCACCGTCGACAAATGCGTTTTCAACGACAAATCTCAGAGCTGATCTCTGTTGTTCGGCAGGGACAACTTCCACCGGCATCCGACCATTCGGATCACCCTTCTTGTCGCGGTGGACGAAGGCTCCACCGACCCAGTTGGCCATCATGGAGATCGATCGTGTCTGCAGAGACAGCGTGAGTTCATAACCGTATCGAACGCGGTCCCAGCTATCGCCGTCTTCAATGAAGTTTGACAACAGTCGCTCACGATGGTGATTCGTTAAACGGATCTGATTCTGTGCGAAATCCAGTGGATTCTTGCTGAAGTCATACCGGCGAGCCAGCGGGTCAGGACCAAAGGTATCTTCGTCTGTTCCAAAAACTAATTCCGGTTCGGCCACTCTCGCCAGAATCTTTTTGAGGTCACCAAACGTGTAACCGTACTCAATTGCCCATTCGTCGTATGGGCCGATGCCGGACATGCTGTAGTCGCCTTGAATGTCTCCGGAACCCTTGTTGATATTTACACCAATGTAGTCCATCACGGAACCGGCCAGCTGCTTTTTGCCTTTGACGATGTCGCTATTGATTTCTGCAAGAGTGTAAATGCTGGACGATTTGAAATTATGTCGCAGGCCCAGTGTGTGACCAACTTCGTGTGTGACCAAATGAGCAATCAGCGGTCCAACAAATGATTCCGGCATGCCGTCCAGCATTTGCTCCTTGGGTTCGTCGTCCTTCTTTTCCTCTTCGTCGTCTTTTTTCTCGTTTGTCTGTTCTTGTTTGTCTGTCGCTTCGTCTGCCAAAAGAGCAAGAGACATTCGCATAAGTGCCAGATCGAAGGACATGCCTTCGGCGGCCATGCACATGCCATTCACCTGGCTGTTGCGACCAATAAGGCCGTCGTATTCATCATCGCCAATAAACTCAGGGTCAACCACTCCGGCAGCATGACCGGCGAACGGTCGCAAACTTTGACGCTGGATACGTGAGATGATGTCCTGTCGTTCAGTTGGAGCGGCCAGTCGGATGCGTGGATCCCAGGTCGGGTTGCGAGCCAGCCACGCAAGCGTTTCCGGGCCAAACCCTTCCATGGCGATACTTGGTAATAACTCACTAAATTGTTTCTGGTAATGTCGAATCCAGCCATCTGTCAAAATGATGTCGGCGTCGAGGATTTGCCCGGTAAGCGGATTGACGCGACTTGGTCCAATGGCCGTACCAATATCGTTGTTCAACCAGCGGACGAAGTTGTAATTGACATCTTCCGGGTCTTTATCCATGTGCGCCTTGGACGTACGGTCCTGATAGTAGACTTCGATGGCATCGGCGATGCCAACTTTCTCGAAAGCTTTGTTCCAGGCAAGAACCCCTTCACGAATCCAGCGACGATAACGAACCGGTGTTGTGTGTTCGATGTAGAATACAATAGGACTCTTGGGAGGACTAAGATTGAGCTTGGTATCAGCCTTCTGGACGTTCCAGCGGTTGATGTAGCGAACGCGTGTTTCACGATCGTTGTACTTGGCCAGATCCGTGTAACTTGTGGTAAAGAAGCCAACGCGTTGATCGGCCACGCGAGGCTTGTAACCGGTACTCTTGGGAATTTCACTGATTGAGTAATGCAGGCGTTTGAGGGTTCCGGACGGAGCGCCGTATCCGTTAACGGGCACTTCGAACGCTATTTCGACGTTGTTCTCAAATGCCTTTGCCGTCGTAACTGAAAACAGGCCATAGCGAGCAGATGTCAGTGCCACTTGGCCGTCAGAACCAAAGAACTTGCGAGCCTGCCCCACCAGCAGTGCATCGAGATCGATAAGTGGTCCGCCACCGGGGCCCATCGTGACGATTGGAATGTCTAATAATACTCGGTCTGTAAACAATCTCTTGACTGATGACTCCGCTTCTTTGTCACCGGGAGCCCGGACTGTGATGTTCGGTTGAATCAAAGCCAGACGCTTGTCGTAACGTTTCCAGTACACATAGAAATCTCTGCCCTGAAGACCAGCGTATTTGTCGCCGCTTGCCAGGGTGACTGCAATAAAGTACTTCTTACCTGTGAACGACGAAGGCAGTTCCGCGAACATCTGGCCGTCAGTCTTCCGACCGTACAAGGTGTACATCGGCTTGATCTTCGCTTTGGTGACGACCTTTTCATACCCCTTGAGTATTGTGGCGTGAGGAGGAAATTGGGGCGCGTCCGGTTGTTCGGCGGCAGGTTTTTCGGCGGCAGCTGCAAAGTTCGCTCCAGCGAACGCCGCGGCAATTGTGCAAAGAATACGACCGAAATGCATATCTGGCCTCTCAGCAGAAGGATCTCAAAGGAAGCGGAGTTCGGTTATTGGCATGGGGCAATCACATACAAGCGGTGTATCTGCGGGCACCAGTCAACTTCCAAACCGAATGGATCCACTCCAAGTTCTCAAGTCTACCCTCTATCTGAGAAAGGAGAAGCTGGGATAAAGAGGAATTAAAGGTGGCGCTGGGTATTGAAGAGGAAAAGCGTTCTTTTGGTTAGGAACAACGAATTCAGCAGGACTGATACCGGACCGAATGTCGCTGGGTTCTTGCCCAACCGCCATGTCCGGTCGATCGTGGTGATCGGCACAAAACGCCTTCAAACGTATGTGCCTTGGTACTGTCAGCAGGGAATGGGCACTAGAGAAAACAGCGGCCCAATGTCACGAAATGGGAGTAGGGCTTCAGGAGTTGAGACGTGGCTGACGCAGTTGGGGAGAGAGTCGGGCATCCGGTCCACATCCTGCATTTACTGAGAGCAGGAGTGTCAATATGGCATCTTTACTTACGGCCTCAAGAGGGCCGTTATGGCAGTCTCTGTTTGTGAACACAAATGCCGGTTTGGTTATAAAGCGTTGTTTATAAACAGTTTACATATAGTGAAGATATTATGGCATAGTAAATGCATTGTCAGAAACCCATCACAGCCTGTTACCTTGCTGCTGGCTGCATGGTAAAAGTCTCTGCATCTTGAAAGGACTAACATGAACTGTTCAACACACCATTCCTACCCGTTTGACAACTCTTTTCAGCTGTTCAACAGCTTTGTGAACGACATTCGGCCTGGCTCTGAAAGTCCCGTTTGTCCGGCACTCACAATTACCGACCACGAAGATCGATACGTGATCGAATGTGACCTGCCGGGCGTGGCACCTGGCGACATCAATCTGGAGGTTCATGACGGTGTGCTGGAGATTGCCGGTGAGCGAAAGAAGACCGAACTTCCGGAAGGATCTTCGGTTCGATTCAGTGAACGGTTCGCGGCACCATTCCTTCGTCGTGTCAAATTGGGTAAGAAGGTCGATACTTCATCGATTCATGCCGACTTTGACAACGGAGTGCTCGTGGTGACAGCTCTGCGAATGCAGGACACACTTCCGCGAAAGATTGATATCACTCGATCAGCAGTGAGCTAATCGGTGGTTGGAATCGTTCATGGCTGGTTGACGCAATGTCGCCACCCATTACTGCAAACACCGTTGACTGATCACATTACTGAGTGAGATCTATGCAAAGCTCTCTGCTTTCGGCAGTACAGCTATGGATCTGCATTGTGAACGCGCCCACAGATAGGAATGGCGTTAACTTTGAACGCCCAAACGGCTTATCAAGGATGATTTGGGGAAGGAGTCGCAAACTCGACTGTCTCCCCTGGGTAAAGGCAATTGATAACAGCACGGTGGAACGCAGTTTGCGTCAACAGGCATGCAGTCGCAAAGATTAGTATTCATCGGGAGCGAAAATGCCGGATGGCCTGCCGCGATGAGGTTTACGTATGAATCTCGTAGCCCTTGCGTTGAGGCCGGCTGAGCATGGCGTTTGCTTCATCGTCGCCGGCGATCTGTTCGTTCTTGGGGTCCCATATTATCTTACGACCCTGGATCGTGATATCGTTGTTATCGTGGCGTTCGATGATGTTGTCGTCCTTCAGGCCCAGTCGCTGTGAAATCGTCCCGAGGTGACAGGTCGACACGGAGCGGTGTTGAGAGTAAACGTCCGAAATGGGATCGGATCGATCCTTGACACACTCGAAGAAGTTTCGCATGTGATCGCCAGGTTGTTTGCCTTTGTAAACCTTTGTGATGGCATCTTCCGGCAGCGGGTTGTCGGCTAGTTCTTCCACCGGCTTCCCTGTCAGTTTGCCACGGTTCACAAACAGACGCCCCTTGTCGCCTTCAATAAGAACACCGTTGTCCGTGTCATTGCGAACCACCAGTTCCATACCACCGGGAAATTCGTAGGTCATGTGAAACTGCATCGCGACCTGATATGCGTTCGTCTGTTGTTTCGGAAATCGAGCAGTTCCTTGGACGGAAATCGGACCGCTGTTTTCGAGGCCCATGGCCCAGTGTGCGATGTCGACGTGGTGTGCGCCCCAGTCAGTCATTTGCCCGCCCGAGTACGCATAGAACCAGCGAAAATTGAAGTGGCAGCGCTGCGGAAAGTAATCCGCTTCGGGTGCCTGCCCAAGCCACATGTCGTAATTGAAATGTTCGGGAATTTGCTCCGGCTGAAACGGCCCGCCCCCGCCGCAGGAGCCAATCGCGGCCTGAATCTTCCGGACCTTCCCGATGCGTCCGTCTCGAACGATGGCGATCGCTTTAACGAACTGATCGGTCTGACTGCGCTGCTGAGTACCAACCTGGAAGACGCGCTCCGTTTGTTTTGCCACCTGGCAAAGGAGCTTGCCTTCATCGATCGTCAGTGTGAGCGGCTTTTCGCAGTACACGTCTTTGCCAGCTTTCATGGCGTCGATCGCGATCTTCGTGTGCCAGTGGTCCGGTGTGCCGATTGTGACTGCTTCCACATCATCACGGTCGAGCAGGTGACGGTAGTCGCTGTAGAGTTCTGCTTTACCTTTGCCAAGGTTGGAATCACCGTTGGCTTTTTCGGCATGCATGCGATCAACGTCACAGATAGCGACGTAATCACCAAACTTTGCTGCCTTGCGAGAGATGTAGCTGCCCTGGCGACCCACACCGATCGCGCCCATCAATGGGCGGTCATTTTTTTCGGTTTGGGCGAAGGCATTTCCCGCTGCCTGATAGGCAATGGCCGTGCTGCCCGCAAAAAGCGAGGAACGCCGAATGAATTCACGTCGATTATGATTTTGTTGAGTGGACACAGCGAAGCGTTGCCTTGATCGTGGACAAAAATGATGGAGGGTTGATTATATCGTGAAAATTTGCCGATGGAACCGGCAGTGTAAGTTGCGTAAAGCCCCAGTTTACTCGTGAGTTTGCTGATAGATCGCGGCCACTCCACGCTTTTTCTGCCATGCGTTGTCATGCAGGGCCGACTACGGCGAGGAGGAGTTGGGCTGTTCGCGACATGAAATTCATCGCCTGCGGAGCATGTGGCCGTTGTAGACGGTGCTGCCAGAGTTCACAGATGATTGGCAGAGAATGCAGAATAATCTGGTGAGGCCTGTGGGGATCCTGACCCGGATACGTTTGTTTCCGGGCCTCGTGAGAAACGAAAGTCAGCTTGTGTCATCGTTGCCGCATGATTAAACTCTTTCATTATGTTTCGCAGCGTGCTTACATTTATTTTGATTGCTCACTTGCTGGTGTGTCCACTTTGCTGTGCCTCCTGCGGTGCAGGGGAAGAGAGCGCTGGCGAGTCCGCTCTGGCAACTTGTTCATGCTGCCATTACGGGGATGACTTTTCCCAGGAGTCTGATGACGTCCCAATGGGCGACTGCAGTTGTGTAACCTGTTTGTGTGAAGGTGCGACGCTGCAGGAAGGCATTCATTTATCAGACGTGGGTTCGCAGTCTGCCTGCCTGGGGGATGGCTTGGCAGTCATTCAGCGAATCGCTGCATGCGAGAATGACGACGGCAGCTGTGCATTTTACGGTTGTAATATGCGCCTCGTTGTTCAATCCTGGTTGATATAACCAGCCCGCTTTTTGGTCGTTCTGCGCCCCGGGTTTCCCGGCAATTGAGGTGGCGCGGTTTGCGATTCGTGTTGTGCACGATGCCCAGGCAATGAGCTAAGCTCATTGGAAATGTCGATTGACAAGGGCAGTCGGCGCGACTTCCCGGCGTGACTCACCTGGTCATTCATTCTTCATTCATTGCAATTCGTGGTTACCACATGCTGCTTCCGTGGGAATACGGTGTACGCAATCTGGTGCGCAAACCAGTTCGGACAGCACTGACACTGGTTGCTTTGGCGACAGTTGTGATGTTGGTGTTCGTCGTGGCCGGGTTCATCCGGGGTTTGGAGCATTCACTTACGATCAGCGGTGATGATGATGTGGTGCTGGTGTATTCAGTTAACTCGGAGGAAAACATTGAGAATTCTTCCATTGAAGCCCGAATACCAGCTCTGCTGACGGCAAGTCTGGACGGAACCTGGAAGCGATTTGGTTTACCCCACGTTTCTTCAGAGTTGTATCTGGGAACGCGAGTCAGTACGAAAACCGGGTACGACGGTTTGGGGTTGGTTCGTGGGGTCACACAAAACGCACCGCTGGTTCGTCGTGGGGTTCGACTGGTTGAAGGTGATTGGCCGCAATCAGATGAAGTGATGGTCGGGAAGTTGGCAAAGGCCAAACTGGGAATGGATTCACAAACGTTGGCTATCGGTCAGAGCGTGGAGTTTGAGGGAAAGTCGTGGAGGATCAGTGGGCAGTTTGCTGCCGGAGGAGCGGCGTACGAATCAGAAATTTGGTGCAATCTCACGGAATTACAAACGGCCACAAAGAGGCAGGACTTAAGTTTGGTTGCGATGCTAATGGCTCCCGGAGCATTGCCTGCAGAAGTTTCGTTGTTCTGCAAGGAACGCATTGATCTGGAACTGCGAGCGGTCTCGGAAACTGACTACTACGCCACACTGCAGCAACATTATAAGCCAGTACGGCTGTTGGCATGGCTGGTGGTGATTTTGGTATCCGGAGCCGGAATCTTTGCCGGACTGAACATGATGTACGGAGCCGTGGCCGGTCGGACTCGCGAGATTGCAACATTGCAAGTTATCGGGTTTAGGCGGCGAGCAATCCTGCTGAGTCTGATTCAGGAAGGGGTTTTGCTCTCGGCGACGGCTTCGTTGATATCCGGGTTTGTCGCTCTCAATCTCCTGGACGGCATGGCCGTGCGGTTCACGATGGGAGCATTAACCCTGCAGATTGATGGTGTCGCCATCGTTGTTGGGTGTGGAGTTGGATTGTTCCTTGGTGTCCTGGGAGCGTTGCCGCCGGCACTTAAGGCGCTTCGTGAATCGGTGGCGATCAGTTTGAATATTCTGTAGGAGATTTGGAATGAAGAGTGTGAATTGGCTATTTGTGGCCGTGCTTACAATCGTTACCGGTTGCAGCAACGCGGATGTCACTCAGACTGCAGGTCACGGTGCAGCGCATGTGCCGGACTCTCGATACGTCGCCGAGGCGGAACCTGACGCTGCCATACCTGTTGGTGAGGCGAGAGAGACCGTCGAACACGAGCAAACGGTGACTTTGGTCGGAACAATCGGTGGATCGTCCGAACCGTTTGTAGATGGCCTCACCGCATTCACGATTGTCGATGCGAAGGTCCCATATTGTTCGGCGGACGATGGTTGTCCAACACCATGGGACTATTGCTGCACACAGGATCAGGTTAAAGACAACATTGCCACGGTGAAGATTGTTGATGAATCCGGAATCCCCATTGCTGGTGATGCTCGAAAACTGCTTGGGGTGAAAGAACTATCGACAGTCGTGGTTCGAGGCAATGCTCAACGAGACGATCAGAAAAATTTGACAATCGCGGCAACCCAAATCTTTGTGCGACCTGGTGAGTAAACCATGCCTGAATCTCAACTCGACCTTAGCAGGCTGGCAATTGATCGCTCATCGACCGTGAAGGCGCCGGGCCGAAAGCGATGGCTCTTGCGATACGTTTTTCCCTTCAGCATCGTATCAGGCTTCCTTGTCCTGCTAGGTTCTTCCGCAGGCCGGCAGTTATTGCCCGCACAGAAAGTTACTGTCATTCCTGTGATCGTCAAGCGGGGCGAAGTCCAGCGGCAGGGGACGGCGTTATTTCAGGCTGCCGGCTGGATAGAGCCTTGCCCGACGTCTGTAAGTGTCGCTGCTCTGGCTCCAGGTGTGATTGAAAAATTGCTCGTCGTTGAAGGCCAACAGGTGGCGCAGGGCGAATCAGTAGCTCGATTGCTTGCCATTGATTCGGAGCTTGCTGTCGAACAGGCAGAGGCGAAGCTTGCGATTCGTGAAGCACAACTGCACGGAGCACAGGCTGAATCGGATGCAGCTGTCATCCGTTTGCAGAAGCCGGTGCATCTGCAGGTACAGTTCGCAGACGCACAGAGCATGCTTGCCAGGGCGAACACGGAAATGGAGAAGCTTCCGTTTCGGATTGAGGCGGCGGAAGCAAACCTTGAATTCACTCTCCGCAGCCTCGAAGGAAAACAATCGGCTGAATCAGCGATTGCCGGTGTGATCGTCCAGCGGGCGATTAGGGATCATGCGACTGCTCATGCTGAACTGAAGGAACTGACGAGACGTGTTCCAAACCTGAAACGGGAGGTCGAAGCACTGCAAGGCAAAGTCGATGCGTTGCGGCAACAACTCGATTTGCTCGTGGAAGAGAATGAGCAGTTACAGCAAGCCACTGCAAGGGTTGCCTCGTCAACTGCCCATCGCAACGAAGCGAGATTGGTATTACGGCGAGCAAAGCTGAATCTCGAAAGAACCGTCATCCGCGCGCCAATTGCCGGGCGCATTCTGCGATTGGTTGCATTGCCAGGTGCGCGAGTTATGGGACTTGATCAGAATGCTGGTCACAGTTCGAGCACGGTAGTCGAGATGTATGACCCGACAAAGTTGCAGGTGCGCGCAGATGTACGGCTGGAACATGTGACGATGGTCTTGCCTGGTGCGCCGGTGGCGATCGAAACGGCCTCGTCGGGGCACGAGCTTCGGGGGCGGGTTCTGCAAACGACGAGCTCGGCTAACATTCAGAAAAACACCCTTGAAGTCAAAGTTGAACTGATTGAGCCTCCACCGACAGTGAGTCCGGAAATGCTGGTGACCGCCACCTTTCATGCACCACAGACGGTTTCGACGTCAGCAAAACCGACTGAGACTGCGCGTATTCTTATGCCTGAGCAATTGATTCGCTCTGAGGATGATGGATCGTTTGCCTGGGTCGTTGATTCGGGCAATAGGGTAGCGCGAAAAGTACTCACCCTGGGCGAAACAGATCAGGATGGACTTACGGAAATTATTGAAGGACTCAACGTTACTGACAAATTGATTTCGTCCGATGTGAATGGAATCCAAGCCGGCGATGTGGTTGTCGTGGGTGGTGAAGATCAGGCAATTGGAATGGGGAGGTAACGAAGTGGCTTTGGTCGAAGTAAGAAATGTCAGTAAGAGTTTCAGCAAGGGGGATGAGACGATCACACCGCTGGACGATGTGACTCTTCAGATTCACGAAGGTGATTTCGTATCTCTGATGGGGCCGAGCGGTACAGGCAAAAGTACGCTGCTCAATCTGGTAAGCGGAATCGATCGACCTGATACGGGCCAGATTACCGTGGGTGGCACAGAAGTGACGGCCCTCACTCGCAGCAAACTGGCTGACTGGCGAGCCGCTAATCTCGGCTACATCTTTCAGACTCATAACCTGATTTCGGTTTTGACCGCCTATGAAAATGTCGAGCTGCCAACGCTGCTGCTCAAGTTGTCAGCGTCTGAGCGTCGTGATCGCGTGGAGTTGGCTCTGGAGTCGGTCGGGCTCAGTGATCGGGCAGACCACTATCCCCGGCAGTTATCCGGCGGTCAGGAACAGAGAGTCGGGATTGCTCGTGCTATAGTTGCGCATCCGGGAATTGTTGTGGCTGACGAGCCGACAGGTAGTCTCGATGCGGAATCCAGCGAGCAGATTCAAGTCCTGCTGCAACGACTCAATCAGGAACTGAATATCACTTTACTGATGGTCACACACGACCGTGAAGTTGCTGCGATCGCTTCCCGGCAATTGATACTCGATCGCGGCAAATTCATTGAATCACAAACCACGGTTGCATAGTCCGAAAATCATTCTCGTGCAGACATACGTTTTTAAAACACTTTGGCGCCATCGCACACGCACCCTGCTTACTACAACCGGGGCGGCTGTAGCCATGTTTGTATTTTACTTTGTTGGCTCGGTACAGGAGGGCCTGGTACGGCTGACCACAGGAACGGATGCCGACCGCAGCTTAATTGTGTTCCAGGAAAACCGTTTCTGTCCGACCAGCAGTCGGCTGCCCGAAGATTATTCTCGTAAAATTAAGCAGGTGCGTGGTGTTCGCGACGTGATGCCGATTCAGGTCTGGACCAACAACTGCCGAGCGAGCCTCGACATTGTGGTCTTTAATGGAGCGGCCCCTGATCAAATTCAGGCCATGCGGCCTGTTAACTTGGTTAGCGGTTCGTGGAATGCATTCAGTTCGCAGCGAGACGCGGCCATCGTCGGACGTAATGTCGCTCAACGTCGCGGTCTGGATGTTGGCGATCAGTTTTCAATTGGTCATGTTTCCGTCAAAGTGGTCGGTGTGTTTTCCTCAACGGTTCCATCGGAGGAAAATCTGGTCTACACGAGTCTTGAATTCCTGCAATACACTCGCGGGTTGGATGCGGCAGGGTTGGTCACACAGCACGAGGTGTTTCTCAGCGGGGAGGTCGATCCGGAGATAGTCGCCACCGAAATCGATCAGGCTTTGCGCGCTGGAACAGTTGCAACAACGACACGCCGCAAAGGAGCATTTCAGGCCAGTACACTTTCCGACCTTGTTGATCTGATCGGGTTTGCGCATTGGCTCGCTTTTGCCTGCGTGGGACTGGTTTTGTCGCTGGTGGCGACAACCACAGTAATGAGCGTGCAGGATCGCATGAAGGAGTACGCTGTCCTGCAAGCCATCGGCGTTCGGCCATTTCGAACGCTGCGGCTGGTGTTGGCCGAGAGCACAATTCTGTGTCTGGCTGGTGGACTAATTGGAACGTCATTGGCCACAGGAGCGTTAGCACTTGGAGGATTCGCTATTGGTGCCGAAGGTGCCATCATAGCGTTTCGCCCTTCGCTGGGACTGTTCGTGAGCGGTGGCGTAGTTTCGCTGATTGTCGGTGTGATTGGGGGTATTGCCCCGGCAATTCAGGCTGCAACTGTACCGATGGTCAACACGCTGCAAGAGGCGTAATGATGTTGTTCCAGTGGTAGCTGAGAGTTAATATCGATCCTGTTCGTGGTTCTCGGTCGTTCGCAAACCACAGCGGCCGAGGGGAAGGGAATCCTGTTGAATCCTCTCGCGGAAATTATGAGAGATACTGGCACCTGGTGTCTGTGCGAGTTCTACCACCTTGTACGAGGACAAAGCTCGTTCGCCTGGTGGAGCCTCACCTTAACGATTGATTGGATGGGATACTTGAAAGCAACAGCACAACGGGGATTACCTCACCTGACGTTCGGGCGCGTTTGCGAAAGTCCACGTGGCCCGGAGCCACCAGTGGGCGGTTGGTCCCGACACAGACCTGTCAGTGGTATCGTTTTGGAGAGTCGTGTGCATGCTTATGGTTTGCGGAAATTTGAAGTCAATGACACGCTCTTGTGACGTTTGCGAGTGAACTGCAGAGGGTGTCAGAGACCTGCCGTAAATGATTGACGAACAACTCCGGATGAGTGCTTGTATGGCAAAGAAAAAGAGCCTAACTTGAATTTTCGGGTTCAAAGCCGTGAAGTGTTAACCTTGATAGCTTCACCGCGTCACGACCCTGCAATGTAGATTCCGAAGAAATCAGACAACGCCAATGAACATGAACATGAATATGAATATGAATACGGATCCCGGATTTGCACCCGAAGTTTCCTTGTGGAAAACAGTGTTGTTTACCTCATTGGCTGGAGGAATGGGTTGGGGCATACGCGGACAATACGGACACGAAAATGGGGCTATGATTGCCGGATGTCTTGTTACGCTTACCCTGTGCTGCCTGTTGGCACGAAACATGCCTGTTCGCCAACAAGTGCAAGCCATCGCCCTGGGTATCATCGCTATGGGGTGGGGTGGTTCGATGTCTTATGGTGAAACGGTGGGACTGACTCATGATGGAAATCTCCACGCTTTGGTGGAGGGCGGAATCAACTGGCCTGCCTTGCGCTGGGGTATGCTGGGACTCAGTATCAAAGGTGGTATCTGGATCGGTTTTTTCGGGCTCATGCTTGGGATGGGACTCAGCGGTAATCGCTACACCCTTCGTGAGATGATATCGCTGATGTTCGCCGCACTTGGCGCCTACTACCTCGGTATCAACTCTATCAATCATCCTTTCGATCCTTTTCCGCTGGATTCACCAGATCGCGCGCTACCCTTCCTCTATTTTTCGGACCACTGGAATTGGGAACCGATTTCGCAAATCTCCCCCCGTTATGAAAACTGGGGAGGGCTGCTCCTGACTCTGACACTCGTATTCATCTACGCCACTTCATGGCGTGAGGATAAGCTTGCCCGCAATATGGCAGGCTGGGGCATTCTTGCTGGTGCGGTTGGCTTTCCTGCCGGACAGTGCGTGCAGGCGTACCATCAGCTTGTTGATGGCTCCTACAGTACCGGGATCTGGCCTTACCTTTCCGTTAACTGGTGGAATGCCATGGAAACC
>Ga0315315_10002705_pt1 | contig 16222 bp, 10 predicted proteins | sample M140m3416metaG_FD_203699 | JGI IMG/M metagenome (GOLD analysis project Ga0315315, IMG submission 203699) | Ammonia-oxidizing marine archaeal communities from Monterey Bay, California, United States - M1 40m 3416 | ecosystem: Environmental > Aquatic > Marine > Intertidal zone | place: USA... | reverse complement strand
GGAAATGCCGCCCGCTCCAAAGGAAGTCTCATCCGCGGAACGTGCGACATTCCTACAGGAACTTTCGAAGAAGCTTCACAAGGCGGACCTTGCCGAAGTCGTAAAAAAAGGCCGTGGTCCAATCCGAAGGCTGAACCGGGACGAGTATCAGCAGAACCTGCGTGATATTTTAAAACTACCAGCGCTCGACATTCGAGACATGCTGCCTGAAGACCGGGAGAGTCACCACTTCAATAAGACCACGGAAACACTCGACATCTCGAGAGTCCAACTGGTCGCGTATCTTGATGCCGCCGAAGCGGCGCTGCTTCGAGCGATGGCCAGCGGAGTTCAATCGCTGCCCAGCAAGAAATACCGAGCCGTGGGAGCAAAGCTGTTTCCATCGAAGTCAACGTTCGGCAATCGCCAGGCGATGTTTTTCGCGAAGGATTCAAAGGGAATCAGTAGCCAGCAACTCGACGAAGCACCTGATGATCCCGATGTCGAATTGGCGTTGTTTCGATCCGCACACTGGCCCTACTACGGCTACCCTCAAGGCTTCGTCGCTCGACTCCCCGGCGAGTATCGAATTCGCTTCTCGGCACGCGCCGTCCTGCAGCAGCCTGGCTTTGAATTGAAACCGGCGAAACAACCTCTGCCGATGACATTCCGAGCTCGCAAGCCATCTGGCCCCGATGTTTCAGGGGACGTTCGAGCGACTGGTGGAATCATCGATATTCAGCCCAAACAAAACGTCTACGAAACCACCATCCGACTCCGCGAGCGGGAAACGTTCGAGTACAGCCTGCTCGGATTGCCGGTACCCCTGGCAAGAAACGTTAACAACGGCCCTCCGACATATCGTTACCCGCCATTCCCTGCGGGAGGACAACCCGGGGTGGCATTTAAGTGGCTGGAGATCGAAGGACCGCTCTCACCGGACAACTGGCCGCCCCCTTCACACAAAGTCTTGTTTGACGACCTTCCGCTTGCTACAGGATCTGAAGACGACGGCCTTGCCGTGAAGGTTGTCTCTCTAAATGTTCAGGAAGATGCTCGACGTTTGATGCAACGATTCATCGACGTAGCAACTCGACAGCCCGTCCCGCAAGCGGCGGTAAAAAAGTATGAACAGTTAATACTGGATCGGCTTAAGCAGGAATCATCCTTCGCTGCAGCCATGCTGACTGGCTACAAAGCATTCTTGTGCTCCGGGCACATGCTCTACGTTCAGGATCCGAAACACGCTGATGACCACTTTGCCATCGCTTCGAGATTGTCGCACTTTCTGACCAACTCGCGGCCGGATGCAAAGCTGTTCAAGCAAGCAAAACATCAGGAACTCCGCAGCATTGAAGTACTGAAAGCGGAAACCGACCGGCTGATCGACGGGCTGAGTTTCGAGCGATTCGTAACACAATTCACGGATTACTGGCTGGACCTCCGGAAGATTCATCGCGACGAACCGGACATCAGACGCTTCCCTGAATATCGGTTTGACGCCTACCTTGTCGAATCGATGGAACACGAAACTCGAGCTTTCTTCACAACGATGGTGCGGGACAATTTGCCGACCAGCACGCTGGTCGATGCAGACTTTGCCTTCGTTAACGACCGGCTCGCCAGGCACTACGAACTTTCGGCAGTCAGCGGCTCCGCCATGCGAAGGATCGAACTCCCCGCTGGAAGCCCGTACGGCGGGCTGCTTACTCAGGCGTCGATTCTGAAAATCACTGCGAACGGAACATCGACTTCTCCCGTCGTACGAGGAGCATGGATCATGGACCGGCTGATTGGCCAGCCGCCGCCGAAACCACCTGCCAATGTGCCCGCTGTCGAGCCAGACATTCGAGGCGCAAAGACCATCCGCGAATTGCTCGCGTTACATGCCGCCGAAGAGTCGTGTTCAGCCTGTCATGCCCGGTTTGATCCCGTCGGAGTACCCCTTGAAAACTTCGATATCTTCGGCAGATGGAGAACTCGATATCGCGGGCTCGAAAAAGGTGAGTCCATCACGGGAATCGATCGCGCAGGTCACGACTTCTCCTACGCGCTGACCAGCACCGTTGATCCCCGTGGAAAACTTCTGGACGGTCGCGAGTTTCGGGACGTTATAGAATTAAAAACCATCCTGGCAGCCAATGATCGTCAGATTGCACGAAATCTGCTGCATCAGTTCACGGTCTATTCGACCGGAACTCCCATCCGTTTTTCTGATCGAGCGGAAATCGAAGAGTTACTCGATGCCTGCAGTGACAACGGCTACCGTGTCCGCGATCTAATTCAATCACTGGTGCAAAGCAAAATTTTCCTCGGGCTGGCCGGTTGCGAATGAACCTATGAAATATCGACACATCTATCGCCCGATGCATCGCCGAGCCTTACTCAAAAGTGCGGCCGTCGCGATGGCTCTGCCCTCGCTTGAGTGCATGTTTCCGGTCTTTGGCCAGACGGCCAGTGAGACACCACCTCACCGGATGCTGCTCATTTCGAACAACCTTGGCGTTCTTCCGAAACCGTTCTTCCCCACTCAAACCGGGCCAGGGTACGAACTCTCGCCCTACCTCACTGAGCTTGCAGATTTCAGGAACGACTTCACCGTTTTCAGCGGGTTATCTCATCCCGATGTCGAAGGTGGACACAGCACGGAAAACTGTTTTTTGACTGGCGCGCGAAGTCCGACACGCAGCGGGTTTCGCAACACAATATCACTCGACCAGTTTGCAACCGAGAAACTCGGACAGGTCACGCGATTCCCGACGCTGAACCTTGGCGTGAACATCGACAAAGCAAACCGCAGTCTGTCATGGACGCGCGACGGAGTTCTTTTGCCGGCTGAAGACCGAGCGTCGGCATTGTTCAGCAAGATGTTCATGCAGGGCGACAAGGCAACCGTCACTCGGGAACTCCATCGCTTGACCGAGCGAGGCAGTATTCTCGACACACTGCTTGATGACACTCGTCAGTTCAGCCAGCGTCTCGGCAGCAATGACCGATCACGTCTTGATCAGTACTTCACGTCCGTCCGCGAGGTCGAACAACGATTACACACGGCACGCGAGTGGGAGCTTCGTCCCAAAACCGCCACCACAGAATCGATGCCCGACGACATCACCGACAAGAAGCTGTTCTTCCAGAAGTTTGAGCTGATGCTGTCGATGGCTCGTCTGGCGTTCGAATCGGATTCAACTCGAATCATCACGCTGATGGTCGACGCGTTTGCAACGCCTTCGTTCAAGCTTCACGAAGACCAGAATACTACCGACGGGTATCACAACCTCAGCCATCACGGACAGGCAGAAGGCAAGGTCAAGCAACTTGAAGAGGCCGACCGACAACAGATGTCGCTCCTGCGGTCACTGCTGCAGGAACTGTCTGATAAGAAAGAAAAAGGAGACCGACTGCTCGACCAGACGATGATCCTCTTCGGCAGCAACATGGGAAACTCCAACACTCACGACAACACAAACCTGCCCGCCCTTCTGGCCGGTGGCGGTTTCAAACACGGTCAACACCTGGCCTTTAACCGCGAAACCAACAAACCCCTCAGCAATCTCTACGTCAGCATGCTTCAACGACTCGGAATCGAATCCGACCACTTCGCCAGTAGCACAAGCACCGTGACGGACCTGGAATTGAAAAACGCGTAAACGCTTCCGATACAAATTCGGTGATGGCCGGCTGGCAAAAAGCAATACACCACCCACCCCGCCCCAGACTAGCTTGTCCGACCTGTCACAGGTCCTGATCGTCTTCGTGGCGGGTGAGACAGTGTGTAAATAGCTCTTTGAAATTTCCGGTGAGCTGTTTGACGAACTCGTTCGACCGACCGTCGATCTGCATCGGATTGCCAATCACGACGTCGCAGTTAAAGGGAACAAGCAGAGCTTCGCCGCGAGGCAGGGCCCGCCCGAGCCCGTGCATGACGACCGGAATCACTGGCGTCTGTTCGCGGTCATCCAGTAGATGGCAGATTCCCTTGCGGACCCGGCTCATGCGCTCGGGGTCACCTCGCGTGCCCTCTGGAAACAGAATAAGAATCTCGTTTCGATCGAGAGCCTGGCGGCAGGTTTCAAACAGAACTTCAGTGTCAGTCCCACCGATGCGATCGAGTGGTATGATGCCGATAATGCTCTGCGAGAACCACTCGCGAAAGCGATTTGACAGAAAGTAGTCAGCGGCTGCGACGGGTCTGACTCGGTCTAGTACCGCAAGCGGAAAGAGACTCATCAGAACCAGTGTGTCCAGGTGGCTGTTATGATTGGCCGCAATGACAGACGGGCCGGATGTGGGCAAACCATTTCGGTTGACGATGTTCAGCCCAAGCCCGATCAGAACGAGAGGTCTGACGATCAGTGCGAAGAACAGTACTTTGAGAGTTCGATTCATCGATCAATAGCAGAGGAAGTAGGTGTAGTGAAAGAACAGTGGTGCGGTGTAAAGCAGGCTGTCCATTCGGTCGAGGACACCGCCATGTCCGGGAATGAGCTGACTGGAGTCTTTAATTCTCAGATCGCGTTTGACCGATGAAATTACAACGTCGCCGATAAATCCACCGCCCGCGATAATGACCCCGGCAATCATACCTTGCGTCATGCTCAGGGGCGTCAATAGCGGTGCCAGCCAACCGGCACAGACGGTTGTCGTCACAAAGCCTCCAATGAACCCTTCCCACGTCTTGTTGGGACTGACTCGGGGAATGATCTTGTGTCGGCCAAGCATCTTGCCCCAGATGTACTGGCAGATATCGTTGAACTGAGTGCTAAACAGCAGGAAGAGCACCAGTCCGATACTGCCAGCGTCGGCATTGAGAGGCTCAAGCGTCAGCAGATAAGCGACGTGACTGAGGCAGAAAACGGTGAGCATCACAGCCCAGTGAAGCAGCGCTACGGATTTGATGAAGCCGACGGTTTCGCCGATGAGAACCATCCGCATCGGCAGGAAGAGAAAAAGGTAAACGGGGACGAAAACAATGAACATGCCATACCAGCCAATATAGACCCAGTAATACTGCATGGGGATGGCCAGGTACGCCCAGAAAATCACTCGCCGGTCGGCATGGCGAGTCGGCACGATCGAGAGAAATTCCTTGAGTGCCATAAAGCTGAGAAAACCGAAAAATGTGATCGCGGCTACCCGACTGACGGTGAGAACGACGAATATCGAGCCGACGATCCACCACCAGGATTGCACCCGCTGCCGCAACTCTGTGTAGTCTTTGTCGAAATTTCTGGCAGCGAGAATCAACCGGCTGGCCGTCGCCAGGACCAGCAGCCCGAAAACGGCCCCCATTGCGGTCAGTGAATTTGAAGGAATTTCAGGCATCCGTACCGGCCTCTTCGTCAACTCCGGTTTCCAGAGCAACGTAAGCGGACCGAGCGCGACGCCCGATCGTCACCACGCAGCCCGCCGCGATCACGCCGAGCGTTATCAGAATGGCCCACCCGTGATCCCAGAAGAAATGCTCCACCACTGTGACCAGGCAGGCAATCGTCATCAGCGCCATACGATGTTGCTTGGCCATCGGCCCGCAAAAATTGACAGGTGCCCCCACGGCTGCACCAAGCGTTCGAACATAGGCAGTCATTACGGCCCCTAGTCCCGCGGCCCAGCCAAGCGACTCAGCCCATGGCACAACAGTTGTGGCGAATCCCGCCGAGACCAGAATGAGCGGATCGGCAACGCGGTCGGGAATGTCGTTAAACAGTTCGCCCGACGGAGTACTCTTGCCTCCTTCGACAGCAACCATCCCGTCAAAAAGATTGCACAACAGGCGACACTGAATAAAAACGGCCGCCAGGATCGGCAGTCCCCAGGTCACTGGTCCCTGAGCCTGCGGTATTGCCAGCAGGCACGCCGCCGCCCACATGGCAAACAGGACGCTGCACAGTGAGATTTGATTGGGAGTCACGTTTTTATGACTGAGCCACCGCGCAAAACGCTGAGACAGTTTCGCGTCGCGAACTTTCAAAGGCCGACGGTTTTCAATTTCGCTCAAGATGATTTCCCAGCCAGGTCATTCTAGAGGTTCTCACGTCGCTCGCCTTCCCGCCTCAGTTTGGCAGCCGTGTAAACATTGAAGGCGAAAGCGACCGAGAGAGCCGGTGCAATGGTTTGAGCAATGTTCGATGTCCTTATCAGGGCATGCGCCGTGGCCAGGCAACTGCCGGTCACGGCCACAGTCGCAATCGCTGGCAGCACAATTCGGGCTGGATTGGCGGGTAGTCGGTGATAGATCCAGGTGACGGCCCGAACCATGAGCAGAGTGATCACAAAACTGCCGATGCCCTGCGTCAGGCCAGATGTCACCGGGGAAGAGAGACCCGTTTCGTCTGCCTCTCGGTGGTTGATGAAGTAGGCCCATCCACCCCACAAGGCGAATGCCATCGTCGCTGAAACCAGATTAAATTGTCGGCTGGTCTTCGCTGGCATTCTGACCGTCCCGAAGAATTAAGGCCATCCCAACTCAATCGATTATGAGCACTCCAACACAGTCTGAAAGTTGATCTCAATACCACACCAGTCGTCACCGACTTCAAAATGCAACACATTATTTTTTATTTTTGTGCAAACGAAGCCGGTCAAGTATTCTGTCCCCAGGTACACGCCGACGACGAGCTTGACGACCAGGACTGACCGAAACCAAATCCATCGCTCGCTACTCGAGGTCGATCGGCGAGTTGCTTTCGGCAAATTTGTCTCGCCGGACGCCGAGACGATTCAGCATGGCAAGGTGAAAATCGGACATTGAGGTGTCGCGGCTACTGTTCACCTGTCGTCCGGAATTGATGTCATGTGCGGCGCCGCCGGCAAGGAGCACTGGCAGATTCTTTGCTGAGTGCTCGTGGCCGTCGGACAGGCTTGAACCGTAGACGATCATGCTGCTGTCGATCAGCCGACCGTTGGGTTCTTTAATCTCACTGAGACGTTTCAGCAGGTAGGCAACCTGTTCGGTGTGCCATGCCGTCACGCGGTTGTACATGTCGCGTTTCTCATCACGCGAAGTCCAGGACGTCTTGCCGTCGTCGTCTTCGGTTGTACCGCTGATGTCTTTCCAATGGGACAGCGCGTGCCATGTTCCTTTGACACCGTCGACGAAATCGAAGTAACGATTGCTCTGACCGTGATCCATCATGAACGTGCAGACCCGAGTCGCGTCGGCCCAGAAGGCAAGCACGATCATGTCCATCATCGTCTTCATATACTGACGGTGGTCCTCAGGAATTCCTGGCTCTGGTCGTACAAGTGCGTTCTTCAATCCCGGTGTCTGTGCCGCACGACTCTGCTGCCGTTGTGCAAAGTCGATCCGGCGTTCGATGCCCCGCACGGACTCCAGGTATTCATCAATCTTCTTCTGGTCATGATCACTGACCCGACGTTTGAGACGACGAGCATCTTCCAGCACAAGGTCAATCACCGAGCGATTGCCAAGCCCGGAATCGCCAACTCGAAACATCCGGTCGAAGACAACTCGTGGCTCGATATCGCGAGGTGCGGGGGTTACCGGGTCCACCCACGAAACGGTATTTCTAGGCAGACTGGTTGTGAATATCCCCTCGCCCCGCGTTGATAACTCGAGTGATGGCAGAAGTGTCACAGAACGAAAATGCTTCGCCGCAATCTGGTCGACGGATGCTCCACCGGAATCCAGTTTTTCGCCATCGAACGATCCGCCAGTTAGCCAGGTCGCTGTTCCAGCAATATGCCCGTTTCCGCGCGGCGTCCACATATTGCGAAAGATCGTCAGGTCATGCTGAAACGGAGCCAGTGATGACATCCACGGATTCAACTCGACGAGTCGGCCGCGACTATCAACCTGCTTCGGCTGCCACGCCCCTTCTGCGACACCGTTTGGTATATAGAGATAGGCTAACCGGGCGGCAGCCTGCTCCTTCTCGGCAGCTCGAGCAACAGGCTGCGTCATGACGTCAAGTATGGGAAGAGAGACCGCGGCTCCCAGACCTCGCAGCATAGTCCGACGTGAAATGTGCCAGTTTCCAAACATGGTTTTCCCGTTCCGTTGCTTCAAAACTCAGAGCGAGCAATGCACCAATCGTCGCATGTTCGAATGTGTTACTGCTTTCCGTCCTGTGAACCCGCACCGCTCTGCTTCATTTGAAAAGCATCGCATTCAACAATCGCATGGATCAGTGCCGGAATTCGTCGGTCGTTGGCCTGGACCTTTTCGACAAGTTCCTGCACGGTTGCTTCATCATAGTATTGCAACTGCCGACCCAGCGCGTAGGACAACATCTTTCGACAAAGCTGAATCGTCAAATCATCGACCCGCTCTTTCAGCAGAGTCTTGCTCAGACCGATTAATCCTTTAAACGGCTCCCCACCTGGTAACCGTCCGGTTGTGTCGACAGGCTTGCCACGGCTGACTGGCCGATGCCGCCCGAACCATTCGAATTCTTCGAGAGCAAACCCCAACGGATCGATCTGACTATGACAGGTGTAGCAGTTCGGGTTCTGCCGATGCATTTCCAGCTTTTCCCGCTGAGTGAGCTTGCGATTCTCCGCAACTCGCTCGTCAAACTCACTAACGTTCGGTGGCGGAGGCGGTGGAGGCGTGCCAAGCAACTTTGAAAGGATCCAGTTTCCGCGAATCACGGGACTCGTTCTGCCAGGAAACGATGTCACTGCCAGAATGCTGCCGTGCCCCAGGATTCCGCGACGCGGCGACGTCCGCAGAGAGACTTGTCGCATCTTTGCCCCGCGAACTCCGTTCATTCGGTAGTGCTTCGCCAGCTCTTCGTTCACGAATGTGTAATCGGCATCGATCAGTCGATCAAGCGGCATGTTGTTCTTTACCACCGAGTTAAACAGCATGGCCGACTCATGCTTCATCGCTGCTATCAGCGTATCAGTCGCCCAGGGGTTGTCGATCTGACCAGGTCGGACTCGCCCGAGATCTGTGAAGCCCAGCCATTGCGATGCAAAGATACTGCCCAGCGTGTTTGCTTTCGGATCGCGCAGCATCATTTCGACAGTTGTGCTCAGGATGTCCGGATCGCTCAAGCCACCAGTTTCGGCCAGGTGAAACAGCTCGCCGTCCGGCATCGACGCCCAGAGAAAGTAAGAAAGTCGGCTGGCCAGTTCCCAGTCCGAAACGCGAAACGGCTGACCGATTCTTAAACTGTCTCGTTCGGTTCGGATCAAAAAGCTCGGTGAAACAAGCATGACCTGCAGCACGTCCCGCAGCGCGCCGCGAGACGACGCTCCCTGAGCAACCCGGCGACCGTAATGTGCAACGAGTGTGGCAATCTCATCGGTCTCAACCGGTCGACGATAAGCTCGACGAGCAAACCCGGTTAAAACTGACTCAACAGCTACTTCATCCCGTAGCTCTGAAAGTTCGCCCAGCAATAAGTTCCATGCTCCTTGCTGCTGCGCGGTAATCGACTCATCCGGCCAGGCTGCCGTCGCAATTGCCTCCGCCGCACCGATGTACCGTTCCAGCGTGATCGGCTGCAGAAACAAACTGTTTGCGCTGTTTTCGAAGCCGCTGGTCGCAGTCAGGTCCGCCGGAAAACGGTCGGCCGGACGAATGTCAATTCCTGTAAGGTCTCGCACCGTGTTGTTGTATTCATCGTGTGTCAGGCGGCGAGCCTGTTCGTAGCCCGGTTGCTTCACCGTCGAATAATCAAAGTTCTCTATCGCGTTTGTCAGCCAGGCGACCATCGTCCGCCGGTCCAGCTCACTCGGTTGTGCAGCATCCGCTGGAGGCATGGACCGAACTTTCAATTGCTGAATCACGTTGATCCAGTGCGTCCGGTTGATAACCAGGGGTTGCTCCTGGGCCAGCGTCTCCAGATCGAGACCGCCTTCAGGAGCATCACCGGCATGACAATCTGAACACGCCGCTTTCAGGATCGGAACTATTCTGCCGTTGAAATCAAGCTTACCCACGGCAGCGACTTCATCGGCAGACAGCTGCATCGGAGGCGGCAGAATTCGGGTTTCTTCTCGGTCTGATTCATTCTTATGCGATTTTAGTTTGGGTTCAAAATCGCGTGTGTCACCCAGTTCTTTCAGCTCTGCTTCCAAGTCGCGAATCGCCTCGTCCTCGCCTTCTTCACGAGCCCAGAACAACTCCAGCTTCAAACGAAGAATGTCGATACGCCGTTCAAACGTCGCGTGAAAGGCTTCGACTTCGTGTTCAAGTTCACTTTCATCCGACTCCGGTCCGTCTCGATAAATCCTGAAGAGTCGTTCGACCAACTTGTCCGCGCGATCGGTCATCTGTAACAGAATCCGGGCCTCGCTTTTCAGAACCCTCGAACCGGTTTCTTCCAGCTCGTCCAGAAGCCCGAGCACACCGTTTCGATGCTCCAGGATTTCCAGCTTCGAATTCACGAACTCCAGACCAAACTCGGCCTCTTCCCCCTCTCCTTCAAGCTCTTCAATCTGCTGCACGTCACTCTTCGCCTCTGCCGCTTCGAGCTGTCTGTCGAGCGTCGACAGAAACTTTACAAAGGCCCGGGCCTCGGTCAGCAACTTGACCCGTCGATCGACGACGTCGAGCTTTTGTTTCAGTATCTTCCGTTGTTGCTCGGCGAGTTCCAAACGCTCAGTAATGTCCGCAAGTTCGTCCTCAATTTCCTGAGCACTGACAGGAACCTGAAAAACACCCAGCAGCGCTAAGACAAGAAGCAATCGTTCCATCACTCTGGGTCACTCCTTGGAATAGAAAGTCTGCAGACGGACAGCGACAAGAGTTTCCGCCGCTGCCAGGTCGTACGCTAGGGTCTCTCCTGTTTGTCAGACGCCTCGATGCACAGTAACTCTTTCATCGTTCGATGATAGAGCCGACCGTTGCTGAAGCTCGGCGTGTTGACCGACCACGTTTCGCCAAATCGTCCCAAATCGTTAAACGAGATCAACGCAGTCTCATCGAAGTCTTTGACCTGCCCATCGAGTACCTGCACTTTTCCGCACATAAACGTGAAGTAGAGGTACTGATTAACGGCGATCGTATTTCCGTTGAAGCACCACCACCAGCCGTCACGTTTCGATCGCTTGTCGTCGGCAACGTCAATCCCTCGACTGTTTGTCGTCATTTTCGGATACAGAGTTCCATGTGGCGATGTGCCTGCGTCCTCGACGTTCGGGATTGGAAACGGCAGTTCAAGATATTCGACCCGCTCCTTCACTACATCAATTCGAGCGATGCTTCGCCGAGGCCCCAGCCTGACGGCCTTGCCTTTGCGACGTCCTTCGAAACTGAAACATTGAAAGTAGACGTACGGATAAATACTGAGATTCGCGTGCCACGCCGGGAACACCTTCACAGTGGGAGTTTCCTGACTCAGGTCAATCCCTTCACGACGCGTAAACGTTTTTGATTCCGCATCGTAAGCCGTAACGATGACATCTTTGATCCATGAGATTCGCTTCGCCTCGCTACCGTCCTTCGTGTTCAGCACGACGAGGTCCGTCCGCGTTTCGTCCAGCCAGTATGCAAATTGCTGATCCCACGTCTGGGTGACCTGAGCCATCCCTCCGAGTTGCGAAGCCCAACTCCAGACGGTCTTTCCTGCATCCGGCCCGTCGACTCGGCTCAGCGTGAGACCAGACGGAGTTTCCGGCGTACCGTGATGAGCCCCTCGACCGGCCAGCACTCCGTAGCCACCACCAGGCAACTTACCCAGAACCGGAGTGTTGTAATGAGTCAGCCCTTCCGGCGCAGTCCAGAGTGATCGGCCCGTCTTCGCATCGAATCCGCGCAGGTAATTCCAGGCATCTTCTCGTCGTTTCGAATCGTCGGGGTCGAGCGGTTCGACATTGATCAAAGTGTTGCCGACTTTGATCGGCTCGTACTGCTTGTTGAATGGCCGTCCTAATGTCGGTGTCCACTTCCGAGTCCACACTTCCTCGCCATCAACCGTCCAGCAACCCATCCGCCCGCTGGCATTCCAGAACCAGACGAGTTTTCCGTCAGTAATCGGAGTCGGGCTGCTGCTACTGCTGAATCCGTAAGCGTAAATACTGAGAGCTTTCGGATCGCCCGGTAGACCATGCTGCCATAAAATCTTTCCATCGGTCGCACTGACACAGTAAATGACAATGTCCGTACCCTTCCTGAGCTTCGCATCGGCAGCGAGCGGCTTCATCGTCGTCAGAAAAAGTCGATCTCCCCAAACCGCTATTCCACTTTGCCCGGTCTCCGGCAACGGAATTCGCCAGCGTATGTTCTGTCCTTTCTCGACACTCCAGGAAGTCGGGACAGGCTCGTCAGTCTTCACCGTCCAGTCATAATTTGGCCCGGCCGCCTGTGGCCAATCCGCTGACGATGCCTGGTCCGAATGAAACAGCCGCACAGCCAGCACAGAAAACAAAAAAACCGATTTAAAATTGTTCATCAATGATGTGCTCGTCATGTTCTTCGAATGATATTTCTGCTCGATACCAGACCGGTCGAGACTACTGCGACAATCTGAAGCAAAACAGGTTTGACACCGTTCTTACGAAAATGCATCCGTCTGAGATTGCGGGAGACGCGTAGACGTCTTCTTCGAATGAACTTTCCGCAACTTGCTTCCACTCGGCCTCTGCTGAGACGACGGTTAAGTGTCCGCGTTCACCGATGATGTAGATCTTGCCGTCGCCGGCCGCGGGGGAACTGTAGTATTTGCCCGTGCTGGACAGCCGGCCGCGATACAGCATCTCGCCGGTTTCGGCATTGATTGATGTGGCGATTCCACCGTCGGCGACAAGGAACAACAAGCCCTTATAGTAGAGGGGCGACGAATTGCGTGGGATCGATTTCGACTCTTTCCAGTCAACGTGGCTGTTTGTGATATCTCCCGTTCCACCGGGACGAATCGCCATTGCGACGGTTTCGGACAAGCTGAAAATCTCGCGGATGCTGTTGTACTCTTCTTTGTCGAGCGAGCCATCGGCATCCCGGTCAAACTGCGTAAAGAAACTCTTGATCGGGCTCTTCGGCAACTCATCCGGTTCGAGCGTTCCGTTGGCATTTGCGTCTGCATCCTTCAGCACTTCAGCAAACACAGGCTGTTCCGTTTCACTCCCGCCCGTGCATGCCACATAAAGCCGATTGTCATCGCCGACAACCGGCGTCGTATTGACGACTCGACTGATACCGCGAACCGTCCAAACGACGTCGCCGGATTCAAAAGCGTAGGCCACAACGTGTGCAGAACTGGCGACGACAATCTGCCGCTTTCCGTTAACCGTCCAGATGCACGGCGTCGAGTAATTGCGACGGGAGTTTGGCCGTTCCGCTTTCCAGACTTCGTCGCCGGTAGTTTTGTCGTAGATGGCGAGAAACGATCCAGTGTCATGATCCTGCACCATCACAATTCGATCGTCGACCAGCAGCGGCGAAGACGCGGCTCCAAAATTGTTATTGAACGGCCCCATCGGTCGATGCCACAACTGCTTCCCATCGACGTCGTAACAGAACAGCCCGCTCGAACCGAACATACTGATAACGACTTCGCCATCGGTCGCGACGCTCGGCGTGGCGTGACTGCCGATCCGATGCACGGATTCGAGTTTCTCGTACGGGGCCTCTACCGACCACACGATCTTTCCGTCCAGACGGTTGACTGCAAACGTTCGAAGCGACTTCTTGTCGAGGCCTGTCAGGAAAATTCGATCGCCGTGCACGATGGGCGTTGAATGCCCCTTCGGAAGCGGTGACTTCCAGACCAGATGCGGGCTGTCTGGGCCGATGTCGACGGGCAACGATGCAGTACCGTTTGCAACGCCACCGCCAGCCGGTCCACGAAATTGATTCCAGTCGGCAGGCAACGTCGTCACTGCTCCAACTATGATCGCTAACGTAAGCAGTCCCTTCATTTCCGCTTCTTTCTAATCTCGTCCCATTTTCTGCCAGGATCGAAGTACGCCCACCCTGCAGATTAATCGCTATCAGGTTTTTCAATTGGTCTGATTGTGAAGTTTCGGTACCAGACTTCGGCTCCATGATCGGTCAGCATAAATCGGCCGAAGCGATTTCTACTGAAGGCTTCTGCGTCCGAAAATTTGCTGTCGGCAACCCGGCTGTCCCATTCTTCGTCGCCGACATTTGCGGACGCGATTCGTTCGCCGTTCAGCCAGTGCTCGATGTGGTTTCCGTGGACGATGATCCGACTGGAGTTGAACTCGCCTGGAGATTTGAGGACCTTCTTCTTGTTCGGTTCGTACAACGCGTAGATCGATCCGGTACTGCCCTTATCAGACGACTGACCGTTCTGGAATTTCGGATCGTCGAGAATCTGGTACTCAAGACCGAGCGTCTTCTTACCGTACTGTCGAACTCGATACTTCAGTCCGCTGTTGCCCTTCTCTGCAATCTTCCATTCGTACGACAGGTCAAAATCGCCGTACTCCTGCCGCGTGACAATGTGGCCGGACCGTTTCTTGCCCCGATCCAGATGGATGGCTCCGCCTAGGACTTCCCACCCCTTCATGATCGGCTTTCCGTCAGACATCATCCAGTTGCCGAGGGTTTTGCCATCGAAGATTGCTGGCAACTCTTTGGGGTTCTGCTTCACCCGGTTCCGAACGAATGACTTTTCCAGCCACGCATTGACCGGCGCAGTGCTTGTGGATTCGTGATAGTGCTCATCGTGCGTCGGCAGCTCGGCTCGATGCCGCCGAACGATGTCCTGATGATCCACCGAAGCCGCCAGGTTCACAAATCCGTGTGGGTCTTCCTGGTGATCGTAGAGTTCTTCCGAGCCATCTTCGTACCGCATGAACCGGTGACGTTCGGAACGGATTGAATGATTCGCGCGACCGTACGTTGTAATCGTTGAAAACCGCCAGTCCGCATTCGGATCGTCGAGCAACGGCACCAAGCTGTCGCCTTCGTTGCCCTCGCGTGGTGGCAGGTCGCAGAGTTCAAGCAGCGTCGGGTAAAGATCGATCAGTCCGACCGGCTTCGAGCACTCATTCGGCGTCGACTTTCCGGGACGTACGACGACCATCGGCACACGAGCTGATTCTTCCCACAAACTGTGTTTGGAAACTCGATGCTTCTCGCCGAGGTGGTACCCGTGATCGCTGAACAGAACGATCACCGTGTTCTTTGCAGCTGAGTTTTTCTCCAGAGCCTTTACGACTCGCCCGACCTGGTGATCGACAAACGCGATGCACGCCAGGTAAGCCTGCACGCATTTTCGCAATTGGTCGTCGTCGTTCTCTCGCAACCAGTCGAGCTGCGGATACCGAGGCATCTCGTGCAGCAACCGTCCAACTTCTGGAACGTCATCCAGATCGTCCGCCGGGACCTCAGGCAGAACGATCGCCTCGAGTGGAAACCGGTCGAACCATTTCTGCGGCACATAGAACGGAACGTGAGGCCGCACGAAACCAACCGCCAGAAAAAACGGATCGTCATGCTTCCTGGCCAGCACTTCCTCGGCCCACGACGCCACCTTGAAGTCGGGCATCTTCGAGTCCACATCGGGAAACGCCGCCCAGTCCGTCTGCGTGCCAGTGAAAGGAATCGTCAGATCCGGCGAGTAGTTGAATCGGACCGTCTTGTCGCCCGGCTTCGGCCCCGAGCCACCGAAACTACCGCCGTATTCCTGAAAGGCATCCTTCATCGGGTAGCCGTGAGTGATCTTGCCGCCACCGAACGTTGCGTAGCCATACTTCGCAAAATATTCCGGCAGCAGATGTCCCTTGAAATTCACCGAGTCGCTCTGCAATCCCGGTTTAGCCGGCTGCTGATAAACACCGGTCGAATGCGGATACTTTCCCGAAAGCAACGAAGCTCGCGACGGCCCGCAAATCGGAGCCTGGCAATGGGCATTCGTAAACAGCGTGCCTCGCCGAGCCAGAGCATCGATATTCGGTGTCTTCGCCTGCGGATGAGTCTTCAAACATCCGACCCAGTCGTTGAGATCGTCAATCGCGATGAACAGAACGTTCGGCCGCTCCGCTGACGACGCAACATGAGGGAAGACTCCAACACACGAATACGCAAATACAAAACAAACAATACGCCATGGTTTTGGCATGTTTAATCCCCGAAGACTGGCAACCAACAGCAACTTCAGACGGGGCGCAGTGTACTGCCCGCGTCGAACCGAATCACCTCGCCCGAACGATTCAAAAAAGAAAGCTAATCGCCAATCACAAGATCGCAGACGACCATTTGATGATCCGAATGCAGCGTCTTCTTCGCCATGACGAACACTGGCTGAAGGCTGTTGCTTACCCAGACCTGATCAACTCGAAACAGCGAGTACTCGTTCGTTCC
>Ga0315315_10002701_pt1 | contig 16235 bp, 10 predicted proteins | sample M140m3416metaG_FD_203699 | JGI IMG/M metagenome (GOLD analysis project Ga0315315, IMG submission 203699) | Ammonia-oxidizing marine archaeal communities from Monterey Bay, California, United States - M1 40m 3416 | ecosystem: Environmental > Aquatic > Marine > Intertidal zone | place: USA... | reverse complement strand
AAGTGAAATCTATGCGATTAATTAAACAATGAAGAGAAACGCTCCAAAACAACATCTATGAAAACCATATTGTCTTTTGTAATTATTTTATTCTTTTCTGTTGTCCAGGGTTTTTCCCTTCCAACTTTACTTGTTAATGGAATAACGGGTGTAACTTGTTTTGGGGGGTCCGACGGCTCTATTACTTTGTCTGCCTCTGGAGGCCAAGCACCATACCAATTTAGTATAGATGGTGGTTCTAGTTGGGTTACTTCTAATCAGTTTACGGGATTGTCTGCGGGAACCTATGATGCGATGGTAATTGATGCTACGGGGTCAACAGATGGTCAAAATGTAAATGTCTTGGAACCATCTGCTTATACTGCTAATATCACTGCTACTAATGTTTCTTGTAACGGGTTGTGTGATGGGAATGCAGCGGTAGTTGCTACAGGAGGAACCCAAACCCTTACCACTGTTGATGTTCAACAAAATACGCAAGGATGTGGTGCTGGAAGTAATGACAATCAGCAATATTGGCAATCTTTTACAGCGATAGAAAGTGGCTATCTTAGATCATTAGAACTTAAATTTTTTAATAGTTATGGTGAAACTCCTACTATATCGATTCGACAAGGAAATGGTACTGGAAATTCCATTATAACTTCGGCAAGCATAACTAAGGCATCGGTGGCTACATGTAAATTTCACAATCCTGTTTATTTGAATGCAGGACAGCAATTTACTTTTCAGATTTCAGATGGATCTGGATTACGAAGTTCCTGTTCTGATGTGTATCAATCAGGTATGTGTGGAGGAGGTTCTTTGCCAGGTACCGATTTGGTTTTTTCTACCTTCATAAGCGATTTTTCCGACCCCTATTTTTATCAATGGGACGCTGCCGGTGGGAATGGTACAGCAGCAGCTACCAATAATACATTATGTGCTGGTACAGCAAGTGTTACCATAACAGACGCATTGGAATGTATATTAAATAAATCAATTGTTATTACTGAGCCAACAATTTTAGCTGCTCTAGCAGGGATTGACCAAACTATTTGTGAAGGAGGCAACGTTACGTTTAATGGAAGTGGAACGGGAGGTACGCCAGTTTATGCTTATTTATGGGATTTTGGAGATGGTAATACATCATCATTAGCAGCACCTAGCCATACATATGCTGCTGCAGGATCTTACAATGCAACACTTACAGTTACGGATGCACATGGTTGTAGTTCATCTGATGTTTCCGTAATTACAGTAAATGCGTTACCTGTTGTAAATGTGGATGCTACTGTTAACGTTTCCTGTTATGGTGATTGTGATGGAAGCATTAGTGTTTCCGGAGGAATTTCTTACCAATGGGATGCCAATGCATATAATCAAACTACAGCTACCGCTACAAATTTATGCGCTAATGGATATACGGTAGTTGTCACTGATGCCAATGGATGTGAGCAGGGAGAGGCTATTACGATTAGTCAGCCTACTTCATTATTGGTGTCAGCTGGTGCTGACCAAACTATTTGTGAAGGAGACAATGTTGCCTTTAATGGAAGTGGAACCGGAGGTACTCAAGGTTATTCGTATTTATGGAATTTTGGAGATGGTAATACATCTTCACAAGCAGCTCCTGTGCATACTTACGCTGCTGCAGGTTCTTATAGCGCAACACTTACTGTTACAGATGCAAACGGCTGTAATTCATCTGATGTTTCTTCAATTACGGTAAATGCATTACCTGTTGTAAGTGTTGATGCCACTTTGAATGTTTCATGTAATGGTAATTGTGACGGAAGTATTAGTGTTTCAGGAGGCATTTCGTATCAATGGGATGCCAATGCAAATAATCAAACTACAGCCACCGCTACAAGTTTATGTGCTAATGGATATACGGTAGTTGTGACGGATGCCAATGGATGTGAGCAGGGAGAGGCTATTACGATTAGTGAACCTGTTGCTTTGACAGCTAACTCGGTGTATACAGACGCTTCATGCAATGGTGTTTGTGATGGAACAGCTTCGGTATCGGTCTCTGGGGGTACTTCTCCTTATGATTATACTTGGAGTACTGGAGGTGGAAATGCGGAAGCAACAGATTTATGTGCGGGAACATTTAATTGCACTGTCCAAGATGCAAATGGCTGTCTTATTTTGGAATCTTTGGTTATTTCGGAACCAACCCCAATTACTGGATCAATAACAGTAACTGACGTTACTTGTAATGGAGACTGTGATGGTACTGCGACCATTGTGGCTAGTGGTGGGGACCAGCCTTATAGCTATTCTTGGAGCTCTGGAGGACAGCTACAATCGGAATCCGGTTTATGCGCAGGTAGCTATGGTTTAACAGTTGTTGATAATGCGGGATGTGTATATGCCGATAACGCAATAATAAATGAACCAACAGCTCTCACCTTTTTGGCAATTCCCGGTTCTGTAAGTTGCAATGGGTTTGCAGATGGAACAATAGATTTTGATGCTTCAGGAGGAACACCTCCTTATTCATATTCTATAGATAATGGAGTAACTTTTCAAACGACTCTACCTTATACAGGTTTGTTAGCAGGATTGTATGAAGTTATGGTTTTAGATGCAAATGGATGTATGGACTCATCGTCTATTGTGGTTTCTGAACCAAGTGCGATCACTTTTTCTGTAATTACTATACAAACAACAAATTGTGTATCCACCGATGGAGAATTGGTTTTAACCGGTTTAGCAGTAGCATCTTCATATGACATTTCGTTTACAGATCAATCAGGAGTTCAAGGGCCTATATCCCTAAACTCAGATAGCAATGGGGTTTTAAAAATTGTAGGCTTAGCTGCGGGACAATTTACTGATATTATAGCTAGTCAAAATGGTTGTGCTTATGTTGATAGTAATGCTTACACCATTGATCAAGGAGTTGGAATTTCAATTAATGAAACTGGAGTTTCTGTAACCAATGCCTCCTGCGCAAATAATGACGGAAGCCTAACGGGGTTTTCAATAGTTGGAGGAACCCCTCCTTTATCCTATGATTACAATCAGATACCTAACCCAACAATTGATTTATTGAACGCTAATCCTGGGACTTATATGTTTACTGTAACTGATTCAAACGGATGCAGTGCAACTTCTCTAAGCTATCAAATTTTATCTACGGTTGCTTCACTAAATTTAAATGTGTCAACAATTGACGCTTCATGTTTTGCGCTATGCGATGGGACTTTAGAGGTCTCAGTTTCTGGTGGATTGGCGCCCTATTCTTTTCAATGGAGTAATGGTGCTACAGGATCCTTAGCGACTAATATTTGCTCTGGCACATACAGTGTTATAGTGACTGATGCAAATAGCTGTGAAGGGATATCTACCGGAACAATTCTTGAACCATCTTCAATTGTAAATACTATTTCGCTAATAGAGCCATCTTGCGGTTTGAGCAATGGGACGGCAGAGATTACAGGAACAACCGGAGGTATAGCACCCTATACATATCAATGGTCGAATGGAAATACCTCTACCGCTGCTGATAGTTTGTTAGCTGGAGTTTATGTTGTTAACGTGCAAGATGATAATGGTTGTAACGTTTCGGAAACAGTCAATATGACAAGTGCAAATGCACCTTTGATTACAGCATCGTTGACATCACCTTCTTGTAATGGAAATAATGATGGAAATATTGATTTAACGGTTTCGGGGGGTACCCTGCCTTACACATTTGATTGGTCCACTGGAGAATCGACGGAAGACATTTCAAATTTAGCTGCTGGTATTTATGATGTCATACTATCTGATGCAAGCGGTTGTACCGTAATAGAAGTTATTACGTTAAATGGAAGTGTTCCTATTGATTTATCAAGTTTCACAACGTCTGATGCAAGCTGCGGGAATTCTGATGGGGTTATTGCTGTTTCTGCATCGGGAGGTTCAGGAAATCTTAATTATCTTTGGTCTTCAGGAGGAGTTTCGTCGATTGAAACCGGTTTGTCTCCTGGTGCTTACACTTTATCTGTTTCAGATGCAAATGGGTGTTTGGCAATGGCAAATTATACGATTAGTAATGTCGCCGGCCCAATCGTCTCTATTGATCAGATTAATCAGCCAACTTGCCAAGGTGCCACAGGAGAAATATTGGTCTCTGTTTCAGGAGGAGTTACTCCGTATACTTACCTATGGTCAAATGGTTCAAACAATGAAGATTTATTAAATGCGCAAATAGGAGAATATGAATTAACTGTTACAGATTCAGCGGGCTGCATGGGTGTAGAATATGCCAACTTAATTGGTGTTAACTTTAATGCAACACCTATTTGTATGGTTACTGTTGATACAGCAACTGGAGCAAATATTATTGTTTGGAACAAAGAACAAAATTTAGGTATTTCCGAATACGAAATTTACAAGGAGACTAGCTCATTTAATATTTTTCAGCTTTTAGGAACGGTTCCATTTGACAGTTTATCGCAATTTGTTGACACTGCTGCAAATTCTGGGACTCATTCTTATAGATATAAGTTAAGAACATTGGATAGTTGCTCTAATGCTTCGGATTTTTTGGCATACCATAAAACTATCCATTTGGCATCTAATATCGGATTAAATAATGTTATCAACCTATCCTGGGACGATTACATAGGCTTTACTTATTCTACTTTTTATATTAATAGATATCACCCTTCTACAGGATGGGAATTAATTGATTCAGTTGCTTCAAATGTTCATAGTTATACGGATAATAGCGGATTGTCGTTGTCAGGATTGGAATATGGGATAGAGGTTGTTCCTAGTTCGCCATGTTTAGCCGAAAAGGCCCAAGATCATAACACTACTCGATCTAATCGAGCTACAATATTACAACCAACCGACGATACCGGAATAGATCAATTGCTAAACGGAAAAATAAGCATTAGCCCAAACCCTACAAACGGCATATTTGCCCTGTATTTTGATGGGCAGGCAATAGGAAGAAATATTGAGATTTTTGATCTTCAAGGAAAACGACTCGCGAACAAATTGTGTGCAAAAGAAAACAAAACAATTGGTTTTGATATTTCTGAATTTGAAACCGGTATGTATTTGATAATAATCTCTTCCGATAAAGAGACAAAAGCCTTAAGATTGATAAAGCAATAGAATAAATTATGAAGAAATATTTTTGTGCGTTACTATTGGTTCTTGCCAATGGTACATTGATGGCCCAATTAGTAATTAACAACGTTGGAGTTGGATCTCCTCAATGCCACGCATTATGCAATGGCTCTCTGAACATATCTGCAAGTGGAACCTCAGGCCCCTATCAATATAGTATAGATGGCGGAGCAACTTATCTTAGTCAGAATTTTTTCAATTCTTTGTGCGCAGGCACCTACGATGTTTGGGTACATGATCCAGTACTTAGTTTATATGCCGACACAACGGTGGTAATGACGGAGCCTGCTCTTTTGGACATAACTAGTTCTACTTCGTCTGATGTTGTTTGTAATGGCGATTGCAATGGATCTGCTTCCGTAAATGTTTCAGGAGGTACTGTTTCATCAGGTTATATGTATTTCTGGACAAATGGCGAGAGTACGCCTAGTGTAAATGGTTTATGTCCAGGTTCTTATGAATGTATGGTTTCTGATGACAATGAATGTTATGACAGCATTACTTTAGTAATCAGTGAACCTAGTGCGTTAGTCTTTACAATAGATGCGCAAAATGTTTCTTGCCACGGTGGTAGCGATGGTGTTATCAATTTTATGGATGGAAATGGAAATGTTGGAGCATTTGGAGGAACTCCTTTTGCAAATGGTGCCTATAAGTACTCCATTAACGAAGGACAATCGTATAATACAGACTCTCAATTTACAAACTTGACAGCTGGCCTATACGGTTTAATTGTAGAGGATTCATTGGGTTGTATTGAGTCTTCTTCGCAAACTATAGCTGAACCCAGTGCTATTAGTTTTTCAGTTACATCTTCAAACCCAACAGCGTGCAACGTAGCGGACGGATATCTTGTTTTTTCAGGTCTTACCCAGGATTCTACTTATATCCTTAGTGGTTTAAATCAGTATGGTGATACATTGCCCCCAGTAACACAAATGGCTGATCAAAGTGGACAAATAGTAGTAGATAGTATTGGTACGGAGCAACTTTCTGATTTTACGGTTCAATTAAATACTTGTTCAGCGTATTTAGATACTATTATTTACTTAGTTGCGCCAACCAATGGCTTTGCCATGAATACGGGAACAGCTGTGGTTACCGATGCTTCCTGTACAAATACGGATGGTAGTATTACGGGTATTACAGTTTCGGGTGGAACGGGTCCAGGAACTTATACATATAATTATACGGGAGGTTCATCTGCTTTAGACTTATTTAATGCACCCCCGGGTTCTTATGTTTTAGCAGTTTCAGATACCAATGGTTGCGTAATTGAATCGAACCCTTTTACGATAAATTCGACAATTTCGAATATCAACTTGTCGTCTTCATTAAGTCCTGCTTCATGCTATGGGAGTTGCGATGGTGCAATTGAGTTGTCAGCATCTGGAGGTGATGGGAATTATTCGTACACATGCAGTAATGGTATGCAAGGAGATAGCCTTTCAAACGTTTGTGCGGGAACCTTTACTGTTTCGGTTATAGATGGTTCAGGTTGTCAAGGCATAGATATAGTTACAATTCTAGAACCAGCAGCAATTTCGAATACAATTTCTTCCGTTGCTCCCTCTTGCGGCGTAAATAATGGCTCGGCGGAAGTTACTGCATCAACAGGTGGTGTTCTTCCATATTCTTATCAGTGGTCTAATGGATCTACTTCAGCATTAGCCGATAGTTTGCTTGCAGGTGTTTATTTAGTTACTGTAACGGATGACAACCTTTGTGTAACAATTGAAACCGTTAACATTACAAGTAACGCTGGACCGATCATTACAAGCAACATAATAGATGCATCGTGCAATGGTGGAAGTGATGGAGGAATTGATTTAACAATTACTGGGGGGACTGCACCTTATACTATTGATTGGTCAACTGGGGAGCATACCGAAGATATTTCTGGCTTAGCTGCAGGTATTTATGATGTCACAATATTTGATGATGCTGGTTGTGGAGTCGTTCAGGTGTTTTCTGTTTCGGAGCCTATGTCAATTGACTTGTCTATAGCTGCTATCACGAATGCTTCTTGTGGCATTGCAGATGGTATGATTTCAGTTTCTGCTTCAGGAGGGGTTGGTGGCTATAATTATCTTTGGTCTAGTGGTTCAACAACAGCAGATGCGACAAACTTAACAGCAGGAACATATTTTCTGTCGGTTAGTGATAATAATGGATGTATGGCAATTAATAGCTATTCTGTCAGCAATGTGACTGGACCTTCTATTGCAGTTGATCAAGTTATTCAACCTTTCTGTCAAGGGGGAAGTGGAGAAATACTTGTTTCAGTGACAGGAGGTACTTTGCCATATTCATATGCTTGGAGTAGCGGAGCAAACAGTGAGGATTTATTTAATGCACCAGTAGGAAGTTACGAGCTTGTCGTAACAGATTCAACTGGATGTCAAGCGGTTGAGTATTTAGAGCTTGATGGAATTAATTTAAATGCTGCGGAAATTTGCATGGTAACAGTAGATAGTATTACTGGAGCTAACGTAGTGGTTTGGAATAAAGAGCAGAATTTAGGTGTTTCAGAATATGAGGTTCATAAAGAAACAAGTTCTCTGAATGTGTTTCAACTACTAGGAACAGTTCCTTTTGATAGTTTATCGCAATTTGTTGATACAGCTGCAAATTCTAGTGTTCACTCCTACCGTTATAAATTAAGAACGATTGATAGTTGCGGAAACTATTCTGAATTTTTAGCTTATCACAAAACAATACATTTAGTTTCAAATATAGGTCTTAATAATACAGTCAATCTTATTTGGGATGATTACATAGGTTTTGAATATTTAACTTTTTACATAAACAGGTACCATCCAAGTACGGGCTGGGTTGTTCTTGATTCTGTAGCATCCAATGTGCATACTTATACTGATAATTCATACCCTTCATTGAATGGCTTGGAATATGATATTGAAGTTTTTCCAGTCTTCCCTTGTTTAGCTGAGAAAGCACAAGATCATAACACTACACGTTCTAACAGGCATACTATTGCACCTCCAAACCCGCCAAATTCAATAGACGAATTGTTGTTAAATGCTAGAATTCAACCAAATCCAACTAATGGATTCTTTTCGATAATTGTTGAAACCCTAAATTGGAGTTATATAATATTGGATATGAATGGAAGACTCATCAAGAATGAAACGGTTACTGAAAATAATGCAGAAGTAAACATTGAAGCTTTGGAAGCGGGTATTTATATGCTACAAATTTCAGTAGAAGGTCATTCTGTTCATAAGAAAATTGTGAAACAATAACTAGATTTAAATATTTAGTAGTTAAAAGCCTTTTGATTTTATCAAAAGGCTTTTACATTTGAGGAAACTTCTAAATAATTCTATAGTGTTGAAGAATATTGTATTTTCAGTTGGTATTTTATTTTCAATGAGCCTTCAGTCTTGTAGTGATCCGGTTCATCCAGATTCAGAAAGGTTATGCAGGTGCTATACGCAACAGTTTAGAGCGGACTCTACTAGAGTTGATGCCATCGGTGATTCGTGCCGAGCAATCTATATTGACATAATCAAATCACTGGAAAATGATGCAGAAGAAATGGCAAAATTTGAGGAGGCTTTAGATATTTGTCGATAAGAAACGCTTGAACTATGAAAAAAATCCTTAATTACATAAATGGTGTGCTAGTAGAGCCGGTGGATAATTCTTTTTTGGATAATTACAACCCATCTATTGGAAAAGTATATAGTCAAATTCCTGATTCGAATGAAAAGGATGTTAATTTGGCATATGCTGCTGCAAATAAAGCTTTCCCTGGCTGGAGTGATACTCCAAAAGAAGAAAGGTCAAAAATAATGCTGCGCATTGCTGATTTGATTGAAGAGAATTTAGAAGAATTAGCAAAGGCAGAATCCATGGATAACGGGAAGCCTTTTAAATTAGCAACGCATGTGGACATTCCTCGGGCAGCGAGTAATATGCGGTTTTTCGCAACGGCTGTTTTACATTATGCTTCCGAAAGCCATGATATGGATGGTGTAGCAATTAATTATACGTTACGTAAACCAATCGGTGTAGTTGGGTGTATTTCTCCATGGAACCTTCCATTGTATCTTTTTACGTGGAAAATTGCCCCAGCATTAGCTTCAGGAAATTGCGTAGTTGCAAAACCTTCTGAAGTAACACCCATGACAGCTTATTTGTTTTCTAAGTTATGTATTGAAGCAGGCTTGCCGAAAGGGGTATTGAATATTATTCATGGCATGGGTCCAAGTGTAGGCTCTCCAATAACCTCGCATCCTGGAATTAAGGCAATTTCATTCACTGGAGGCACAGCTACCGGAAGAGCTATCGCTAAAGTGGCTGCTCCAATGTTTAAAAAATTGAGTTTAGAGTTAGGAGGTAAAAATCCAAACATCATTTTTGCGGATTGCGATTTCGACAAAGCCTTGAAAACAACCATGCTTTCTTCTTTTGCCAATCAAGGACAGATTTGCTTATGTGGTTCTAGAATTTTTGTTGAAAGACCAATTTATGAGAAGTTTAGAGACGCTTTTGTTGCTAAAACAAAACAACTTAAAGTTGGAAATCCAAATGATGCTGATACTAATTTGGGAGCAATTGTGTCGAAAGCTCATTTAGAAAAAGTTTTGTCTTATGTGCAATTAGCTCAGGAAGAAGGCGGTACAGTGCTGGCCGGCGGAAATAAAGTTCAGCTAGCAGGAGAGCTTTCTGAAGGATATTTTATGGAGCCAACTATCATTGAAGGTTTAGCATTTGATTGTCGTACGAATCAAGAAGAAATTTTTGGACCGGTAGTTACAATTATGCCTTTTGACACAGAAGAAGAAGTTACAATGATGGCAAATAGCACAGAATATGGTCTGGCAGCAACTGTATGGACACAAGATGTTAGCAAATCTACAAGATTAGGCGCTAGTTTAGCTTCAGGAATTGTTTGGGTCAATTGTTGGTTGGTTCGAGATTTGAGAACACCTTTTGGTGGAGTTAAAAATTCAGGTGTTGGTCGTGAAGGAGGATTTAATGCGTTGAACTTTTTTACCGAACAAACAAATGTTTGTATTAAGTTGTAGTAATATAGTATACATTTCTCCGTTTTAAACGTACTCACCATTCAGATATTTGTGTTAATAACTTAAAAGAAAGCGGACAGGAGGCACATACTATCCTTGTATTTTTGTTTAGAATGATACGGTTAATTATTATATTTCTTTGGCTGATTAGTTTCTCTAGCCTGTATGCTGGTCAGAACGTATATAATCCAGATTCTACATTTTATGATTCTCTATATACTTATGAGGAACTAGCAAAAATAGACTTCCCTGAAATTTGTCCGGAAATCACTTTAGAAGAAGAATTGTATAACCCAACCTTTTTATTGGAAAGTGATTATTACATGAATCGATATAAAGAACCCGATTTAATGTACAAAGTGATTGACAATTTTGGAAATGGTTTTGATAGTTTATATGGTACACGAAATATGCGGACAGTTCTTCACGGCGTCGCATATAGAGGGGGCGCAAATAACTATTACCATAAAACAGATAAGCGCAATAATCACAATCCTTTGCCCGATGATGGGATTGCGAACTTATGTAAAGAAGGTTTTTCTCATTCTGTTTATTTGTACAAGCAAAATTGGGAGAGTGCACCAGAATATGAAACATGCGACTGCGTTAACGATGCGCAAAATGAAATGGAGTATTCCCAATATGATTACTACGATAAAGAGCATATTAAGGAAATGTTAGGGCTGATTTATAAAAGTGCTATAGATCCAAATACGGGTCCCGTATATTTGCACTGCTGGAATGGATGGCATGCATCTGGTTTTATCTCTGCAGTAATTTTAAAACAGTTTTGTGGGTTTTCTGATTTAGATGCTACAGCTTACTGGGACTTAGGAACAGATGGCGCGAATACAAGTCCTAGATATAATTCGATTCGACAAAAAATAATGGATTTCGAACCTTATTCGGAATTCTTGCTTGAAGATTCTCTTGGAAACAAAATCTGTGCGCCTATGCCTGAATTCATAGATAGCTCCCAATTGCACATAAGTGTTGAGCATTTAGTAATCGTTCCAGAAGCAATTCCTTTGAATACCATTTTGATATTAACGCATGTTAAGTTTGCTCCAGGGAAGACAATTTTTTCCGGAACAAACACAAATGAAGATTTGATGAATTTGTTTGCTGCAATGCAAAAGAGTCCTGATTTGAAAATTCAAATCAGTGGGCATACTGACCGTTCTGGAAATGAGCAAACGAACAAGAAACTTTCAAAAAGTCGAGCTAAATTTGTTTACGATCATCTTATTGCAAAAGGAATCTCGCCAGATAGATTATCTTTTGTAGGTTATGGGTCTGCCAAGCCAGCCTATTCTAATAGAACAAAAGATGGCAGAGCAGCAAATCGAAGAATAGAAGTAAAGATTCTTTCTAAAAAAGCAGAATCAATGGATAACCTGGTTGATGAAACTATAGTAACGACCGAAGATTCGTTTGAAAAGCACGCCAATTCATCTTTAATTGACTTTGAGAAAAAAGAAATCGGGGAAGCTGTTATTTTGAAACATATAATATTTGAGCCTAACATGATTCAATTGACTGAAACTTCTAAATTTCAAGCAGATACCTTAGTCGATATGCTCAAGCAGAATCCAGAATTATCTATAGAAGTATTCGGATATACTGATAAATCTGGGGTAGAAGATAAAAACATTGTTCTCTCTAAAAATAGGGCAAAAGCACTGCACGATTATCTTATTGAAAAAGGCATTGATTCCAATAGACTTTATTATTCTGGATGTGGTTCAGGTAATCCAATAGCATCTAATAAATATAGATGGGGGAGAGACATTAATCGTAGAATTGAAGTTGTAATTATCAAAAAATAAAACATGAAGAACGACAGAATTAATTCGCAAAAAGCACCGAAACCAATGGGGTTATATCCACATGCGAGAAAGGTAGGTGATTTGTTGTTTTTGTCTGGAGTGGGGCCGAGAGCTGCAGGCTCTGGAAGTGAAGAAGCGAATATACCCGGGTTAAAGTTTGATAAGAATGGTAATTACGAGACTTTTGATTTTGAAGCGCAGTGTCGATCAGTTTTTGAAAATGTAAAATTGATACTAGAGGAATCCGGTTCTAGTTGGGAGAACTTAGTTGATGTAACTACTTTTCTTGTAGACATGAAAAGAGACTTTAAAACGTATAATAGAGTGTATGCGGAGTATTTTAAAGATAATCAACCTTGCAGAACTACTGTGGAGATAAATGCATTGCCCTCTCCTATAGCAATCGAGCTTAAGTGTATTGCAACGATTAACTAGAGCTACCTAACTCCGCTTTTCGGATTGGTGTGCGAGACTTATTTTTTTAATTGTAAGAATTATAGCGTAAGTTCCAATACAACTTTACATTTCTGTATTTCCGTCGCATCCATAACATTTTCCTTCTTGCTTTTTCAACTAATTGGTAACCGGCAGTATTAATATTAGCTTATTTTGGAAGTATTTGTTGGAAAAACAAATCGATGGTTGCTATAATAAAAATACAGATTAGTATACTTATTCATTGAATAAGTGCTCGATGTAAAGTAAAGTTACAAAAAAAGCCCGTGATTTGAAGCACGGGCTTTTTGTAATAAGTATTGTTCCTTCTACCTGGAAAAGACCGATCCTCCGGCATTAGAGACTACTTTCGGATTAACACATAAAACGGGTATTTGTCCGTCGTTAGTAATAATTGATTGCTCATAACTACTTCCAAACATTCCCATTAATGAGTTTTTTTGTAGGTTCATTATAGAAATTAAATCAATGTCTAAGTCTTGTGCTGTAGAAATCATGTTTTTAACAAAATTCCCTTTTTCAGAAACATGTGTAGCACTTTTAATACCTTTTTCAGCAAGGTATTTTTTAGCCCAAGCAATATTTCCATTTAACTTATGCCTTAAAAATTCATCTGTTTCTTTTGGTGTAAATATGTGTACTTCAGAATCAAAATATTTAGCCATATCAGCAACGATTTCTAATTTCTGCTTGGTTTCATTGTGCAGATCTAAAGGAATCATAATCTTATCGTAACCTCCTACATGCATCATGTCATTTTGCACAATAACAAAAGGTACAGAAGAATTTGTTACAACTTTAAGCGCATGACTTCCAGCAACTTTTTGCCATCCACTAGCACCATGCGTTCCCATGATTATCATAGAAGCATTTATTTCCGCTGCAGAATCACCTATGTCATTGAATATGTTTCCAATACGAATCATTGTTTTTACAGGAACACTTCCTTCCATTTCGTTCGCAAGCTTTTGTTCTTCGGCTAATTTAGCTTTCGCAGGATCTACATCCTCTTTGTTTTCTACTACATGAAGTAATATAACCTCTCCATTGATTGTATTTGCTAATTCTACAGCATGGTTGATTGCTGTGTGAGCTTCTTTAGTAAAGTCAGTTGGAACCAAAATTGATTTTAAACTCATTATTATTCTTTTTAATTAAATACCCTAAATCTATATTGTAATATTAGTAAATCTTATTCACATTGCAAAAGTAAACTCTATTTCTCTATTTTATAGCTATTTCTGTTATAATAATTACAGTTATTGCGGAGAGCTATTTTAATTCTTTTATGGCCGCAACAACTTCATACATAAGATAGATAAAGAACACTCCAAAAAAGTTAAGTATAATTTCATTCTTAGTTAAACTGGAATTCTGTTTTATCACAAAAATAAATACAATTGAGAAGAGCATTTTAAAAACTGTAATCACTAAAAAAGTCATTCCAACTTTTTTAGGGTCAATCGATTTCACTTTACGCATGGCTAGGTTCCCCACGAATAAAAAGAAGAACAAAAAAGCATGTGTTCCTAATATAAAACTTAAACTTTGATCTTTGAGCAAGAAAAGGATAAGCGTTAAATGTAGTCCAAAAAGGACTAATGCAAATGAAAACAGTGGAATCAGTTTTTTCATTGCGCAAAATTAGTCTTCTTTAGTGATATTCAAAACTTCTTTAATGATAAGATAAAGTCCAATTGCTACAGCAATTAATGAAAAAACAATCGAGTAAATAGGTTTTTCATTTCCACTTGTTTCATCAAAATATTGACCGCCAAGAGCTCCTCCAATAATTAATATTGCCATTTGTATTCCAGCAGATGAAAACCTAACGAATAAATTAGCCTTCTTCTTCTTCTTTTCCATCATCATCTAATAAATTATTCATCGTGTAAGCAATCATAGTAGCCATAATTGGCAATATGATGGTGCAGATTGGAAAATTGTTTTGAAATTGCTTGTCACAAATGTATCCGCCAGAAACACCTGCGATGATTAAAAGAAACCCCCTTACTCTATTACTTATTGGCAATTTAAACTTGATACCAGTGAATTAAGCAGTTTTATCTTCTCTAATAGCTTCTGAAGGAACATCTTCTGAAGATTTTGGCATGTCCTTTACGATGCCTCCCATGTTACAGGTGCCTCCAAATACAGCTCCTGGTTCAATCGATAATTTTGAAGTTATTATATCTCCTTGCAATTTGGCAGTGCTTTTTAATGTTAGTAATTCACTTACTTTAATTGTTCCTTCCAAAACCCCTTCAACATCAGCATTAGAACAAGTTATATTCCCTTCAATATTCCCCTCCGGTCCAATCACTAATCTCCCTTTGGTAGAAACTGTTCCTTTTACCTTTCCGTCAATTCGAATGTTACCCTCCGAGATTATTTCTCCCTCAATAGAAGTTCCTGCTACAATTCGATTTAATTTATCTGGTGAATTAACGTTTCCTGCTGCCATTGTTTCTTTATTTCCTTTAAACATATTGTATTGATCTTGACGCGAAGATAGTGAATTTGAAATTAATGCCATTTTACCTTTTAAAAAAGGTGTTCGGTTCCATTGTTTGGATGATTAATATGTTTAGGTGTAATTGTAGGTTATGAAATACTTAGACTGCATTAAATTTAGTAGAGGCTAGAATAGAAAAAGTAATTATTTAGCGTAGTTTTTTTTGAAAAAAGCTAGATAATCGTCGACTGATTTTTCGATCATCAGAGAAGCATAATTCTTGTTGGTGATAACAAAATACGTATAGGCATTGTTAAGTGATTTCACCTGTTTTTTATTTACTTTAAATGCTACGTAATAATCGTCAGCAGCTTTTTTGTTTTTAAATTCTTTTACTAAAACAAGTTGTCTGTCTTGATCAATAAAAGTGCTTGTTGTTTTTAGTTTACTTTTCGAGAATGAAGTAGAATTAAAATTTGATAATTTCATTTTAGCATCTTTTGTTTTTCCGGATTCGTTAGGAATTACCATTACAAAAAAGTGCTTTAAACTTGGGTCGAATATGTAGGTCCCTTTCCCTTTTTTTGCTTTTTCAATAGAATTTGTTTTTCGTATTTTATCCAACGCAGCTTTAGCATTAGCATATACCTCGTGTCCTTCGCAATGATCTACGACATCACTCAGAGCCTGCTCTAATACCCCTATGGTGTCTAGTCCAGAGTTTTTTTCGCTGATTGCTTGTGCTTTTAAGAAGTAGTAATTGCAAAGAAATGCATTGGCTGAGTCTGTCTTAATTATCCCATTACAATTAATAATTACTTCAGCATACTGCTTCTGCCTATACTTTTCGTAAGTAGCAGCATATCCAGCCTTATCTTTCTCTTTAGCTAATTGCTCGGCCTGCTTGTAATTAGGGTTAAGAATTAACTTGGCATACTCACTATTTGGAAAGTCATCCAGAATTGTTTTTTTATGTTTTTTCTTTTGTTCTCCAATTTCCATTAGATATAACTGATAAAGTCCTGCAACGGCTTTTTGCTTGGGTAAAAACCTGTTAACTAAAACATTGAAAGTCTCTTTCGCTGCATTTAGGTCATCTAATTTAACTCTGTATATTGTTCCAACCTCGTAAAGCGCGTTCATCATTTCGTTCTCAGATGCTAGTAGTTTTTCATCATCTCCGCAGGGAAGATTTTTCATATAAAATTCAACCGTGTATTCATCTTTTACATCTCCATCTTCTCCTTCTGAATTTTCCTCTCCGACTGAAGTGCTACTTTTGTTTAGTCTTCTCCAGTTGTCTTCTAGTTTTCTGCTTCCCCATGC
>Ga0315315_10002699_pt1 | contig 16241 bp, 11 predicted proteins | sample M140m3416metaG_FD_203699 | JGI IMG/M metagenome (GOLD analysis project Ga0315315, IMG submission 203699) | Ammonia-oxidizing marine archaeal communities from Monterey Bay, California, United States - M1 40m 3416 | ecosystem: Environmental > Aquatic > Marine > Intertidal zone | place: USA... | reverse complement strand
GTAGCGATAAGTATCTGGTTTAAATGGCCCTGATGGTTTAACGCTAATGTAATCTGCTTGTTCTTTTGACATTTTAGTCAATTTTGCTCCAACTTTTTCTAAATGTAACATAGCTACTTTCTCGTCTAAATGTTTTGGTAGAACATAAACTTTCTTTTCATATTTATCTGAATTATTCCATAATTCGATTTGTGCAATCACCTGATTAGTAAAAGAAGCGCTCATTACAAAACTAGGATGACCAGTTGCACAACCTAAGTTTACCAATCTTCCTTCGGCTAATAAAATAATTCTTTTTTTGCTTGGCAATTCTATTTCATGCACTTGTGGTTTAATTTCATCCCATTTATAATTTTTTAAAGCCTCGACTTGAATTTCATTATCGAAATGACCAATATTACATAATATTGCTCTATCTTTCATATCCCTCATATGATCTGCTGTTACAATATCTTTATTTCCTGTAGCGGTTACTACAATATCTGCTTCCTTGATTGCATCATTCATCAAAACAACTTCATATCCCTCCATTGCTGCTTGCAATGCGCAAATTGGATCAGTTTCTGTTACCATAACTCTAGCGCCAGCTTGTCTTAATGATGCTGCACTTCCCTTTCCAACATCACCAAAACCTGCAACAACAGCAACTTTTCCAGACATCATAACATCAGTTGCTCTCTTTATCCCGTCTACTAAACTTTCTCTGCACCCATATAAATTATCAAATTTTGATTTTGTAACTGAGTCGTTAACATTAATTGCTGGTATTAAAAGTTCTTTCTTTGCTTCCATTTTCTTTAAAGCTAAAACACCTGTGGTTGTTTCCTCAGAAACACCTTTAATATTTTTTAATAAATCTTTGTAATCTTTGTGCATTAAAGCTGTTAAGTCCCCACCGTCGTCTAAAATTAAATTTGGTTTCCAGTCTTTCTTTCCTTCTACAGTTTGCTTAACACACCACCAATATTCTTTTTCTGTCTCACCTTTCCAAGCGAATACAGGTATACCAGCTTTAGCAATTGCCGCTGCAGCATGATCTTGTGTAGAAAAAATATTACAAGAAGACCACCTTACTTCTGCTCCTAGGTCTACTAAAGTTTCAATTAAAACAGCTGTTTGAATCGTCATGTGTAGACATCCTAGAATATGAGCTCCCTTTAAAGGTTTTTTACTTTTATATTCTTTTCTTAATGCCATTAATCCAGGCATTTCAGTTTCAGCTAAAGAAATTTCTTTTCTACCAAATTCAGCTTGATTTATATCTTTTACTTTAAAATCTTGAGACATATTTTAGAGTTATTTAACAACATAAATGAACGTTATCAAGAAAGATTGCTAAGAAAATTTTGGCAGCAATACTTCAACCTGAGCGCCTCTTTTATTTAGTCTATTTGTAGCAGATATTGTTCCTTCATGTAATTCTACAATATTCTTAACAATATTTAGTCCCAAACCTGAGTGTTTCCCAAAGCTTTTAGGTCTATTGCTATAAAATCTTTTAAATATCTTTTGAGGAGAAGTCTCAGAGAATCCTGGTCCTTCGTCTTTAATTAATATTACTAAGTTATTCGAAGTTTCTTCAACTTCAATTTCTATTTTCTTATTATCATCACTAAAGGAAATAGAATTATCCAATAAATTAGCTATTACCTGTTCTAATCTGTTTTCAATACCTAAAATATAATGACCATTTTTAGAAAGTATTTTCTTTTTAATACTTATATTAATTTTTTTATTTTGATTTTTTAAATCCTGTCTAAAATCATCAGCAACATTAGTAATAACTTCAATCAAATTAATTTTACTCATTTGCTCTCTGGACCAAGAAGCCTCGTCTTTTAACATTTGAGAATAGTCTGTAATTAATCTTTCAATTCTTTCTACATCATGATTAATAATTTCTAATAATTTGTCACTTTCTTTTTTTTCAGTAGTTTTATCTAATAATTCTGAAGCACTTTTTAGAGAAGCTAATGGATTTCTTATTTCATGAGCAAGGTCATTAGAAAAGGTTTCTGCTCTAGTGGTTCTTTTCTGTAGTTCTTTTGTCATCTCATCTATTGATTTTGTTAATTTTCCAATTTCATCCTCTCTAACAAAAAAGTTTTTTATATCGATATTTTTTTTAGATTTTTTTTTAATCGCCTCGCTAAACGTAACTAATAAACCAATTGGTTTTAAAATATATTTGTTTAAAAAAAGAGAAAAAATTAAAATTACTAATGCTACAGCTAGTACTGTTCTAATTATAAAAGCTTTTCTTTCTTTAACTGCTGTCAGAATATCATCAGCTTGTTCTGATACGACGATATAACCTGCATCTTGGTCATCAAGTTTAATTCTAACTAATGTACTTACAAAAAAATTATTTTGTATATTTTCTGAGATTGTTATTGGTTCGTTTTGATATTCATTGAGTATTGTTTCTTTGATTAAATTTTTATTTTGTTCCTTAATTATTTTTTTTAAATTACCCTTTTCTTTTATTTGTCCATCAAGAGTCTCTTGTATAATTACATCAGATCTTGTAAAAACATTTTGGTCTAAATCTAAAATATTTGTATCTCCTATTAAACTCCCATTCATGCTGTAAAACTGAACTCTGTCTAAGCTTTGAAATAAAAAACGTGTAGACAGTAAAAAAGTTTTAATATCTTTAGAGGTAAAATTAATTTTTAATCTTTGTAAATGATCAATAGTATTGTTAATTATAATATAATGACTGCTTGCTCTTTTTTTTACTAGATTAGGCTGAATAGCCTTTAAATAAACTATTGTGAGAAGGCCTAATATTGAAAAAACACCTAAATTGAATAATAGAAATTTTCTTAGTATGGATGCTGATTTTTTTTGTCTCATTAACTAACATTCCATCTATACCCACTTCCATATCTAGTTTCAATTGCAGAAAACTTCTCATCTACCTTTTTAAACTTTTTTCTTATTCTTTTTACATGGCTATCAATAGTTCTATCCTCTATTTCGGTATTTTCTTTATAAGCAATGTCCATCAAATGAGCTCTTTCTTTTATGACGCCAGGCCTTTTAGCCAATTCTTTTACAATTAAAAATTCTGTGGTTGTCAATTTTTCAGGTAATGATTTCCCTCCCCATTCACATTCCAATTGAGATGGATCTAACTTTAGTTTTCCGTGACTAATTATATTTTTCGTTTCATCAATTACATTATTTTTTTTTCTTAATTGAACCCTTATTCTTTCTATTAAAACTTTTGTTGAAAATCCCCCTGATTTTTTAACAAAATCATCAGCTCCTAATTTTAAACCTAATAATTCGTCAACTTCTTCATCTTTTGATGTTAAAAATATAATTGGAATTGACATTTTTTTTCTTAATTTTTTTAATAATTCTTCTCCATCCATTCTGGGCATTTTGATATCTAAAACTGCTAAGTCTGGAGGGTTTCTTGTTAATCCAACCAACGCAGACTCACCATCTATATAAGTTTGAACCTTAAAACCTTCTCTCTCCAATGCTATACTTATTCCCGTAAGTATATTTCTATCATCATCAACTAGTGCAATTGTTTGTGTCATAAATTCATTTTCAAAATTTTAATGTCAAAATTTAGGCGCCTAATGAGCTTCTCCCCAATTGTTACCTGAATTTATACTAACTTCTAATGGTATAGAAAACATATGATGATCTGAACTTGAAACAGATACCATAGCGTCTTTTATAATTTTTTTTACTAAAGTTTCGTCTTTTTCTAAACATTCAAAAATTAGTTCATCGTGAATTTGTAATAACATTTTTGCTTTTTGTTTTTCCTCAAGAATTTTGTCAATTTTTATCATGGCCAATCGAATAATATCTGCGGCTGATCCTTGAATGGGAGCATTGATTGCAGCTCTCTCTTGAAAACTTCTTACGCTAAAATTTTTGTCATTAATACCTCTTAAATGTATTCTTCTTCCAAAAATGTTCGTGACATAGCCTTGTTTTCTGCAAGTTTTAATAGTCGTGCTCATGTAATCTTTGATTTCTGGAAACTTTTTAAAATAAGCATTTATAAAATCTAATGCTTCTTGGTTGGATACAGAAATTTGTTTTGCAAGACCGTATTGTGTAATTCCATAAATTATCCCAAAATTAATAGCTTTTGCTTTACGTCTAAAATCATCTGTAACTTTATTAATTGGAACATCAAATACCTGGCTAGCTGTTAACGCATGTATATCCAGATTATTTTTAAAAGCTTTTTTTAATTCTTTTACATCGGCCATATCAGCAAGTATTCTCATTTCAATTTGATTATAATCTGCTGAAATAAGTATATTATTTTTATCAGCTACAAATGCTTTTCTTATTTCTTTACCGTCTGATGTTTTAATTGGAATATTCTGCAAATTAGGATCGCTTGAAGCCAATCTTCCGGTGTTTGTAGCGGCTAATAAAAAAGAAGTGTGAACTCTTTTGGTTTTTTTACTAATATGTTCTTGCAAAGCATCTGTGTATGTACTCTTTAATTTTGAAACTTGTCTCCATTGTAATACTAAATTAGGAAATTTATGTCCTGTTAAAGCTAAATCCTCAAGAACTTTAGCACTTGTAGCTAAGCTTCCTTTTTTCGTTTTTTTTAACTTTGCAATTTTTAGATCATTATAAATAATTTCACCCAATTGTTTTGGTGATCCAATATTAAAATTCTTGCCTGACAGGTTATAAATATCTTTTTCAATTTTTACTAATCTATCTTCAAATCTTTTTGAAAGTTTTTTAAGATAAGTATCATCTACCATAATTCCATTAGTTTCTAATTTTGATAATATTGTTATCATTGGTTTTTCAAATATCTCGTAGATTTTTTCTAGTTTTTCTTTAGCAACCCTTTCTGATAAAATCTTAAATAATCTTAAAGTGACATCTGCATCTTCAGCTGCATATTCTGTAGCTGCTTTTAAATCTACCTCTGAAAAATTTAATTGTTTTTTTCCTGTTCCAACCAAATCTTTATAAGCAATAGTTTTATGTCCAAGATGTAACTCGGCTAAAGTGTCCATGTTGTGTCGATTATTTCCTGCATCTAGAGTGTAAGATAAAAGCATTGTATCGTCGATAGGATTAAGAGTTACACCATTATTTTTAAAAATTATGAAATCATATTTTATATTTTGGCCAACTTTCTTAATGCTAGGATCCTCTAAAACTGTCTTAAGTTTTTTTAAAACTAATTCCTTTTTTAAGCCTTTAACATTTTTATGACCAAGTGGAATATAATAAGCTATGTTTGCTGCATAACTTATTGAGATACCAACCAAGCTTGCTTCCTGAGGATTTAATGAAGTAGTTTCAGTATCTACTGCGATTACTGATTTTTCATTCAAATCTTTTATTAATTCATTAAAATCTTTTTCTTTTAAAATACTTTTGTATGATTTTGTATTTATCTTAGATATCTTTTTAGATAAAGATTGAGCCTTAAAATCAAGACTATCAAGTTCCCCATAAAAACTAATAGCTTGGCTTAGCAGCCTATTAAACTCCATCTCTCTCAAAAATTCATAAAGTTTATTTTTGTTTATGTCTTTGATTAAAAACTCACTAGGATCATACTTAACCGGGACATCATCTTTTAAAGTAACAAGTTGTTTGCTAAGCACAGCTTTATCTTTATTTGATAAAAGACTTTCTCTTCTTTTATTTTGAGGAATTTCAGATGCTTTATTCAGCAAGTTATCTAAATTTTTGTATTTGTTTATCAATTCAGCAGCAGTTTTTATTCCAATACCAGGTACGCCTGGAACATTATCTGAGCTATCTCCTGCTAAAGATTGAACATCAACTACTTGATTTGGCTTTACTCCAAATTTTTCTATTACTTCTTTTTCTCCAATGACTCTGCTTTTCATTGGGTCGAAAAGTCTGATCTTCTTTGAAACTAATTGCATTAAATCTTTGTCTGATGAAATTACAGTTACTTTCGCTCCAGCCTCTGTAATTTTTTTAGCATAAGTTGCTATTAAATCATCAGCTTCGTAGTTTAAAAGTTCTACAGATGGTAAATTAAAAGCTTCTACAGATTTTCTGATATACTCGAATTGGGGAGCTAAATCTTCAGGTGCTTCTGATCTATTAGCTTTATATTCGCTATAAATTTCATTTCTAAAATTTTTTCTTGCTGAATCAAAAATAACTGCAAAATGAGTAGGCTTATGCTCTGAGTCATCCGATCTAGAATCTTCTAATAATTTAAAAAGCATAGAACAAAAACCACTTACTGCGCCTGTAGGAAGTCCATCGCTTTTTCGAGATAAAGGAGGTAAAGCATAATAAGCTCGAAAAATATAACCTGATCCATCTATAAGATAATAATGATCTGTTTTTTTTATTGAACTCATATATATATATTACATTAATTTTTAACCTATATTTAATCAAACTATGAATAAATGTGCTTTAATTGTTGAAAATCTTACAAAGGTTTACTCGGATTCTAAAAATAAAAAAGAAAATAAAGCACTTAATGATTTAAATTTTCAGGTGAAGCAAGGAGAAATATTTGGTTTACTTGGTCCAAACGGGGCAGGCAAAACAACCTTCTTAAGTATTTTAGGTGGAACTGTTTCTAAAACAAAAGGTAATATTAACGTTTGGGGATTTGATATTGATAAAAATCCCAGACAAGTAAAAGCTTCAATTGGAATAGTTCCTCAAGAAGTAAACTTAGATGCTTTCTTTAGTCCTAAAAAATTACTTGAATTACAAGCAGGTTTGTATGGGGTTACCAGAAAGGATAGAATTACGGACTTAATTTTAAAAATGGTAGCACTGGAAAATAAAGCTAATGCTTATTCTAGAAGTTTGTCAGGAGGCATGAAAAGAAGGTTGCTTATTGCAAAAGCAATGGTGCATCAACCTCCTATCTTGATTTTAGATGAACCAACAGCGGGCGTTGATGTTGAGCTTAGAAATAATCTTTGGAAAAATGTAAAAGAATTAAATAAAGAAGGTGTAACAATAATTCTCACAACCCACTACTTATTTGAAGCTCAAGAAATGTGCGATCGAATTGCGATCATTAATAAAGGTAATTTAGTTGCTTTGGATACAACTCAAAAACTTTTAGATAGAATACAAACAAAAAAGATAAATTTTAAAGTAAAAAATATTGATAAAAATAAAGTTTTACAAATGAAAGAAATTCAGTTTAAAATCAATTCTAACGATTCAATTTCAGTTATATACGAAAAAAACTCCCTAAATTTTGGAGAAATTATTAATTATTTAGCTCAAAATAATATAAAAATACTGGATATTGTTACAGAAGACGGTGATTTAGAGGATGTATTTGTTCAGTTAATAAATAGGTAGATTTAATTAAAAAAAAGGATAAATATATACTTATGGAGCTAGTTAAAAATTTTACACAATCAAAGTGGATAAAAAATTTATTTATAGTTTTAACTGGAACTATTTTATTAGCTATTTCATCTAAAATTAAAATTCCTTTTTATCCTGTGCCAATGACAATGCAAACTTTAGTTGTTCTAATAATTGGAATTGGATTTGGATGGAAGCTTGGCCTTGCAACTATATCATTATATTTATTTGAGGGAATAATAGGTTTACCTGTATTTGCAGGTACACCTGAGAAGGGAGTTGGTTTGGTTTATTTCTCTGGTCCAACAATGGGATATCTAATTGGTTTTCTAATTACTGCTTTTGTTGCAGGTAAATTTAATTACAGCAACAATTTTTTTAGTAATTTTTTGAAATTAACATTTGCAATAAGTTTTATATATATTCTTGGAATGTTTTGGCTTGGAGGATTAATAGGTTGGGATAAACCAATATTCAAATTAGGTGCCCAACCTTTCTTATTAGCTGAATTATTTAAAATTCTTATAGCAACATTTGCTATCAACCATATAAAAAAGATAAAAAAAATATTTTAATTATCTAGGAGATCTTTTAGATAATATTCTTTGTAATGTTCTTCTATGCATTTTAAGTCTTCTGGCTGTTTCAGATACATTTCTATTACATAATTCGAAGACTCTATGAATATGCTCCCATTTTACTCTATCAGCAGACATCGGATTCTCTGGGGGTTTTGCTTTAGACTCAGGTGACGCTAACAATGCAGCTTCAACATCGTCTGCATCAACAGGCTTAGCCATGTAATCTATTGCTCCAGCTTTAACTGCCGCTACTGCGGTAGGCAAATTCCCGTATCCGGTTAACATTACGATTCTACAATTTTTTTTATTCTTAAAGAGTTCCTTAACTACATCTAGCCCATTTCCATCCTCTAGCCTTAAGTCTACTAAAGCAAAGCTTGGAGGGTTATTTATGGCTATCTTAAGTCCTTCTGACACTGTTTTTGCCTCTTTTACGGCAAAACCCTTCTTTTCCATAGCTCTCGAAAGCCTACCTCTCAATGGATCATCATCATCAAGTATTAGCAGGGTCTTATCAGAAAAATCTGAAAGATTTAGTTGTTCTGGATAATTTTTTTGGGCTCTCATATGACTTAGATATAGTTATTAAGATCCAAATTACAACAGCTCAAAATCGCATTTTTTTCTTTACATAAAGTCAAAAAAACCTTAAACGCCATTAAATAAGGTTTTTTTTATTAAAATTTTTTAAAAACCTTCTGTGTAAACTAACGAGGGACACATGAAATGCGAAAATTTAAAGACGTTGACGAATTAGTTAATGAATTAAAGCCTGACTATCCCGTATATTGTATACGGTCAGAGTCGATAAAAAAATCCACAAAATTTTTTAAGGATAACTTTCCAGGTAAAGTTCTTTATGCAGTTAAAACAAATCCTAATGAAAAGGTAATCAAAAAAATTATTTCAAATGGAATTGAAGATTTCGATGTAGCTTCTCTAAACGAGATTAAATTAATAAAAAAAATTAAACCAGAAGCTAATTTATATTTTATGCATACAGTTAAAAGTAAAGAAAGTATTTCATCTGCCTATTTTGATTATGGAGTTAAAAATTTTGCTTTAGACAACAAAGATGAGCTTAGAAAAATACTTGAATCTACAAAACAAGCAAAAGATCTAAACTTATTTGTAAGAATAGCAATTTCTAACGAACATGCTGAAATAGATTTATCAAGGAAGTTTGGTGCGCTACCATCTGAAGCATTGGGTCTTGTAAGATTATGTAAAGAGCATTCAAAAAAACTTGGAATAAGTTTCCACGTTGGTTCACAATGTATGCATAAAATTTCTTATTCTAAAGGTATTCGAGAAGTTGGAAATATAATTAAAAAAACCAAAATTATACCTGATGTTATAAATGTTGGTGGAGGTTTTCCTTCAGTGTATCCTGATCTTAATCCTGAACCAATTAATAACTATATAGATGAAATAAAAATTGCTCTTAAGAATTTAAAATTGCCAAAACTACCTGAAATCATTTGTGAACCAGGAAGAGCGATTGTTGCGGAAAGTGGATCAACAATAGTTAAAGTAATTTTAAGAAAAAAACAAAATTTATATATCAATGATGGTACTTACGGTTCTTTGTTTGATGCTGGTGTTCCAAACTTTGTTTTGCCTTCCAAAATGATCGCTATTGGAAGAACTTGCTCTAAAAAACTAACTTCGTTTAAATTCTTCGGACCAACTTGTGATAGCTTAGATTATATGAAAGGACCTTTTCTTTTGCCAAACAATATCAAAGAAGGTGATTATATCGAACTAGGACAATTAGGTGCCTATGGATTAACTTTTAGAACAAAATTTAATGGTTTTTACTCAAATGAGATTTTTGAACTAAATGATAAACCAATCATGTCTCTATATGATGATTCAAGTAAAGTTGATTACTTGGTTGCCTAATGACAAAAAAAAATGGTCCTAATATCGGACATAATAAAAAATCGTTTTTAAGTAGTCCTGTAGAACATATAGACATCACTTCTTTTGACGCTCGAAAAATTATAGATGGTATGGGTAAAATGTCCTTTACATCTAGGGATACAGCTAACGCGGCTAAAATTTACAATGAGATGATATCAGATGAAAACTGCTCTATTTTTTTAACAATAGCAGGTTCAACTTCTGCAGGGGGTTGTATGAAACTTTACTCGGATTTGATTAAATATAACATGGTTGATGCTGTTGTAGCTACCGGAGCCTCAATAATTGATATGGATTTCTTTGAAGCTTTAGGCTTTAAACACTACCAAGGATCACAATTTCAAGACGATACTGAGCTTAGAAAAAATTATATAGATAGAATTTACGACACATATATTGATGAAGAAGAGCTTCAGGCCTGTGATCAAGCTATTTGTGATGTTGCTAATTCTTTAGAGCCTAAAGCTTATACCTCCAGAGAATTTATTACAGAGCTAGGTAAATTCTTAAAAAAAAATGCTAAAAAGAAAGGTTCATTAATAGAAACAGCTTTTGATAATAATGTTCCTATTTTTTGTCCAGCATTTACGGACAGTTCTGCTGGATTTGGATTAGTGATGCATCAAGAACAAAATCCAGATAAACACATAACAATAGACTCGATAAGAGAAATGAGAGAATTAACTGAGATTAAAATAAAGTCTAAACAATCTGGTTTGATAATGATAGGTGGAGGTGTGCCAAAAAATTTTGTTCAAGATACTGTTGTTTGTGCTGAATTAATAGGTAAAAAAGTTGAAATGCATAAATATGCAATTCAAATCACCGTAGCAGATACTAGAGATGGCGCTTGTAGCAGCTCAACTTTAAAAGAAGCTAGCTCGTGGGGAAAAGTAGATGTAGCACAGGAACAAATGGTTTTTGCTGAAGCAACTAGTGTTTTACCTCTAATTGCTAGTGACGCTTATCATCGCGAAAATTGGAAAAATAGAAAAAAAAGAAATTTTTCTCAATTATTTAAGTCCTAATGAACTATTTAAGTCAAAGAAAAGGTTTTCTTGGTTATGATGCAGAACAGAAAATAGATAACAAAGTAATTGTCGTTCCATTCGGTATAGAAAAGACTGTAAGTTATGGTGGTGGAACAAAAAACGGGCCAAAAGAAATTATCAAAGCTTCACATCAAGTTGAATTATTTGACGAAGAATTAGATAAAGAGCCCTATAAAGAAATTGGTATCAAAACTCTTAAACCATTTTTGATTAAAAAAGAAATTAAAGCAGCATTAAATCAATTAACAAAAATTAATGAAGATATTTTATCAAATAATAAGTTTCCTATAGTTTTTGGAGGTGAACATTCTTTGACTGTGGGATCAATTAAACCTTTTGTAAAAAAATATGATCAAATAGTTTTACTTCATTTTGATGCTCATGCAGATTTAAGGGAGAGTTACAATGGAGAAAAATACTCACATGCTTCTGCGATAAAGAGATGTTTAGATTTTAAAAATGTAAAAGTTGTTTCTTTTGGAATAAGAAATTTATCTCAATCTGAGATGAACTTTTACAAAAAAAATAAAGATAGGATTGAAATATTTTGGAGCAAAGATAAAAAAAATTGGGATTTAAGTCGCCTAAAAACAATTTTTGAAAAAAAAAATGTTTATATTACATTTGATGTCGATGGTTTTGACTCTAGTATTATGCCTGCAACAGGAACACCTGAGCCAGGGGGAATGCTTTGGGAAGAAGTACTACCAATAATAAAAAGAGTATGTCAAATTTCTAATGTGGTTGGAGCTGATATTAATGAGTTAGCTCCAATAAAAAATTTTGACTCTTATAATTTTCTAGTTGCAAAATTAGCATACAAGATTTTATCTTACGTATTTGAATTTAAACGTTAGACTTTAAATCTATTATATTCCAGTGAATATTTACTGAAGCACCACCTAACTTGTCATCTTTAGAAAAAGATAAACTTGCTAATTTTCTTTCTAAAAGTGTTTTTCCAAGAAAAGTACCTAATCCTGTTCCTGCATTTGAGTTAACTTCTACAGATTTAGATTTAATATAAGGTTCTCCTAGAATTTCTTTAATATCTTCAGGAAATCCAGGCCCATCATCATTTATTAAAACTTGTAAATTTTTAGAATTACTTTTTATCTTTATTTCTACTGTGGTTTTTGCAAATTTTACAGCGTTTCCAATAAAGTTTCTTAATCCATAAATCAACTCGGGTGATCTTCGAAAATCAAAACTATTTTTATTCTCATCTAAATTTAATGTTAATTTTTTAGAGGAAGTTTCTTTAAAATTTTCAATAACTTCATTAAGTAAATCTTCAATCGATGTTTTAGAGAAAAATTCATCATCTTTTATTTGTTTTTTTGATATTTGTTTTAATATTTCTCCACACCTTTTGGTTTGACTAATCAATAATTCAATATCTTTTGAATGCTCATTATTTTTTCCTAATTCCTTTTTGAGCTCCGAAGCGACTACATTTATGGTTGCTAAAGGTGTTCCTAAAGAATGAGCAGCTGCAGCTGCTTGACCGCCGAGAGACTCTAATTCGTACTCTTTGGCTATTGCTTGTTGTAATTTATTTACTGCTTCAGATCTTCTTTTACTCTCACCGGAAAATCTAATTCCAAAATAACTTAAAAATATTAAACCAACAATAATAGCTAAAAAATATCCTGTTAAATAAAGTTTTGGAAAAGTTGTGGCATGATCGTGTATTCCTGGCAAAGGGTAATGAAAGATTGTTAATAAAAATAATAAAACAATAGTTAAAATCCCTAATATTATAGTTGTTCCCATACTTAAAAATGTGGATGATACAATGGCTGGAACAATCATTAATATAGAAAAAGGATTTGAAATCCCACCAGTTAAATATAGTAAGGCGGTAAGTTGAACCAAATCGTAAGCTAAAAATATGCTTGCATACAAATCTTTTAAAAGGATAGATCTAATGCCAAATTGTAAGTATAAATTTGTTAAAAGACCGATTAATAAAATTAAATGAGCCGCTATGACTGGAAAATCTAATTTTAAATAAAAATAGACTAAATTAATCGCTGTTAATTGTCCTATTATTGCTATCCATCTTAAAATTACTAAAGTTTTTTTATCTAAATTGAGGTTTTCTCCTAATCTGAAAAGAGTAGAAAAATTCATTTTAAAAACTAAATATCAAGATTGGAAACGTCCAACGCATTATTTGTGATAAATTCTTTTCTTGGGGCAACTTCATCGCCCATTAAGATTTCTATCATTTTTTGATCTTCTTTAGATTTTTCTTTTGTACCTTTAGTATACTGAACTTTTAACATAGTTCGATTTTCTGGATTTAATGTAGTTTCCCATAATTCTTCTGGATTCATTTCACCTAATCCTTTAAATCTTTGAATAGAAAGTTTTTCTCTTTGATCTTGCATAAATTTTTTAAACTCTGCTGATCCCTTTTTAATTTTTTTGTCTAATTTACCTGCTGCTTTAACAATATAGTCTTCAAGTGCTTTTTCATCTTTAATGTAAACACTTTTATTAGATTTTGTTACTTTGAATAATGGCGGCTGTGCTAAATAAATATGTCCATTTTCTATTAATTGATTAAAGGGGTTATTGTTAAAAAAAGTTAATAACAAAGTTCTAATATGAGATCCATCGACATCTGCATCGGTCATAATAACAATTTTATCATATCTTAAATTTTCAATATTAAAATCCTTAGATCCAGTTCCCAATGCATTGATCAAAGTGACTATTTCATTAGATGACATCATTTTAGATAGTGACTTAGTATTGTGATCTTCGCCATTAGTTTTTCCATTTACGAAAGTGTTTAAAATTTTACCTCTTAAAGGTAACACAGCCTGGTACTCTCGCACTCTTCCTTGTTTAGCGGAACCGCCCGCAGAATCTCCCTCAACTATAAATAATTCTGTTCCTTCTCTATTTTGTATTTGACAATCAGCTAATTTGCCAGGCAACCCAGATAGTTCGAAAGCGCCTTTTCTTCTTACACTATCTCTAGCTTTTCTCGCAACATCTCTTGCCATAGCTGCTTGAGTAATTTTTTCTATTACAGTTTTAGCAATTGAAGGATTTTGATCAAACCATGTAGAAACTTTATCGCTAATTATGTTTTCAACTATCAGTCTTATTTCAGAAGAAACTAATTTGTCTTTTGTTTGAGATGAAAATTTAGGATCTGGCATTTTTATTGACAACACAGCAGTCAATCCCTCTTTAATGTCCTCTCCAGATAAAGTAATTTTATTTTTTTTATTATTTCTTTCATTCGCATATTTATTAATAACTCTTGTTAGCGCGCTTCTGAAACCTAACAAATGAGTACCACCATCCTTTTGGGGGATATTATTTGTAAAAGGAAGAACATCTTCAGAATACCCAGAATTCCACTCGAAAGAACATTCTATTAAAACATTGTTTTTTGTTGCAGTTACATAGACAGGTTTTTTAAATACTTCTTTCTCATTCTTATTCACTAAAATTGGTTTTTTATTATTTATATGCTTAACAAATTCTACGATTCCACCCTCATATTTATGTTTAAATTCTTTCTCTTTTTTAGACGTTTGGTCCAATAAAGTTATGCATATTCCTTTATTTAGAAAGGCCAATTCTCTAATTCTTTTTTCTAAAATTGAAGCGCTAAACTTTGTTGACGAAAATACATTTTTTGAAGGTAAAAAATTTATTTTTGTACCTTTTTTTCTTGTTTTACCAATTTTTTTTAATGGCTTGACTGTATTGCCATTTTCAAAGATTATTGAATATTCTGTTTCATCTCTATAAATATTAAGCTCTAATCTTTCAGATAAAGCATTTACAACTGAAACACCAACTCCATGAAGTCCACCTGAAACTTTATATGAATCGTGATCAAACTTTCCTCCGGCATGTAATTGGGTCATTATCACCTCTGCAGCTGACATTTTTTCACTTTTATGCATATCTACTGGTATTCCTCTACCATCATCCTCTACTGTAATAGTATTATCTTTATTAATTATAACGTTAATATTTTTACAATATCCTGCTAATGCTTCATCAATAGCGTTATCCATCACTTCGAAAACCATGTGATGTAAGCCAGAGCCATCGTCGGTATCTCCAATATACATCCCAGGTCTTTTTCTTACGGCATCTAAGCCCTTGAGAACTTTTATAGAGTCCGCACCATACGATGTATTAGATTTTGAAGCAGAATTTTTAGACATTGTTATAAATAAGATAGAAGTTTATATCATTTTTTAAGGTTAATAGAAAACGTCTAAGAGACCATATTGACTAGAATGATTAAATAGCAACGCTTTTAGCCTAAAATAAAAAAATATTTTCAAATCTAACAAAAATTAGATTTTCATAGGCATTATAACATAATAACTATTCTTATCTGAAGCATCTTCTATTAATACTGGTGAGACAGAATCTTTTAAATTCATTTTTAAATTCTTATCTTCGACCTCTGAAGCAATATCAATCAAATATTTGGAGTTAAAACTAATATTCAAATTATCTGAATTGAAATTTGCTTTAATAATCTCGTTTCCTTCTCCAGAATTTGCACTATTTACAGAAAGCTGAATATTTTCTTTATTAATTGCTAATTTAACTCCCTCTTTTCTATCTAAAGATACACTTGTTACTCTCTCAATTGAATTAATAAAATCTTTAGAAGATACAACTAAAGACTTATCGTTATTTACTGGGACAACTTTTTTATAATCAGGAAATTTTCCATCTATTACTTTTGAAATTAACTTCATATTTCCTAAAGAAAATTTAATTCTATTTTCACTTACTTGTGCAAATAATTTTTCATTAGAGTCAGTTAACAAAACACAAAGTTGAAAAACAGTTTTTTTTGGAAGAATTAAAGATGAAAAATTATCTGCTTTTTCAATCTCTAGACTACTAGAAGATAATCTATGGCTATCAGTAGCCACTCCCGTCAAAAAACTTCTTCCATGAGCCTCAGTCAAGTGTAAAAAAATTCCATTTAAATAGTGTCTTGTGTCATCATTTGAAATAGCAATTTTTGTTTTATTTAAAAGTTTTAAAAATCTTCTGTTATCTAATGTTATTTCTGGTCCTTCAAAATCATCTGAGAAGGTAGGAAAATTATCGGTAGGTAAACAAAGTAAATTAAAATCTGAATTGTCAGTCTTAAGACTAAGCTTATTCTCTGTTTTAAGATCAAAGTTTAATTCTGAATTTGATGAAATCTTTCTTAAAATATCATAAAGAATTGCTGCGGATGTTGTTGTACTTCCTTCTTTTAAAATTTTAACTTCACTTATTTCATCGCAAAATACTATATCTAGATCTGTAGCAACTATGGATAATTTAT
>Ga0315315_10002696_pt1 | contig 16244 bp, 8 predicted proteins | sample M140m3416metaG_FD_203699 | JGI IMG/M metagenome (GOLD analysis project Ga0315315, IMG submission 203699) | Ammonia-oxidizing marine archaeal communities from Monterey Bay, California, United States - M1 40m 3416 | ecosystem: Environmental > Aquatic > Marine > Intertidal zone | place: USA... | reverse complement strand
GCGCCGCGCGCCATCTTCGACGTCTCTCGCCACGTGCGCCACCGCCCCCCTCTGTCTCTCCCTCCCTCCCCGTCGGCGGCGAAGGTGCCTCGCTCATCAGCGTCGACGCGGCTTGCCTGCGAAGCTCAGCCTGCACGCTCACCCAATCTGCGCCGCGCATCTCGCGACCCTCGCCGCCGCTCACGGATGCGGGGTCGTCGTACCTTAACACCACCCCACTGTTCAAACCGACGCAGATTCGGTCACCGTGACTGAGCTCGACGCCGTTGAGCTCGTCGACTTTCTCGCCGTTGACGAAAACTGCCGCCTCGCTCGGGTTGGGCACCACGAGTCTCGCAGAGTTCCTCACCGCGGAGCCGTCCAGGGAGCGGTCGAGGGGCGCGACGCGCACGTTGACGGCGCAGTGCGATGCCTTCACCCCGAGGCCCCACACGCGCAGCTCGCAATCGTTCCCGGCGCCGATCCTGGTGTTGCCGGTGCGCACCACATGCGTGACGCTGCCGTTCAGCGACGGATCCTCGTTGAGCCTCACCAGCCGCGGCATCCATCGCGTCTCGTCGTCGTTTTTCGACACGTCGGTGGACGGGCGCGTGGTGGATATAACCGCCTTGTGGCTCGCGCGCTGTTTGTCGTATCCACGCACTTTCGCGTTCCATCGACCCTCCGCGGCTTTCAGTCGCTTCTCGCTCGTCTCGAGCTTTGTTCTGGCGTCGCGCATCTCCTTGCGAATATCGAGGGGATCCCTTCCGGCCGGTTCGTTCGTCGACGTCTTCGGCATCGCGCTCTTTGGTCGTGAGGGACCAAACGCCCCCGTGCCGGGGCGTTCGCCCGCGGCGGACCCCGGCCTCGAACCCGGCCTCGAACCCGGCCTCGAACCCGGCCTCGAACCCGCCCCCCCGGTTTGCCTCACTCGCGCCAGCGAGAGGTCCTTCTTCAGCGCCTCCAGCACCCGCGCCGACTCCGCAACCTCATGCCTCAGCGCGGTCACCCTCCTGGCGTCCGGGTCCACGTTCACGATCGCCCTGCCGCGAATCAGTCGCATGGACGCGGCGAATCGAAGGGTATCGAGGGTCTCCGGGTGGTCGTCGTCGCTGGGTGACACCGAGGCGATCAGGAACGATCGAGCGTTGCCACCGAGGGACTCCCGGAACACCCGCGTCAGCGCAGCCTCGTCCCTCCCGGCGTCGTCGGGTACACTGCCGTCGTCCTCCTCCGCGGTGACCGGCCTGATGGACGCCACGGCCTCGCCGCTCTTGGCCCTGGCGGCGAGGGTGTCCACGCACCGCCTCAGGGCCGAGGTTGACTTGTTCACCGGCGAGTCCGCCCCGGCCGCGCTCCGCTCCGATCCCGCGGCGTCGACGAGCGTGAGCCTGCTCACGGCGGGTGGGGCGTCCCGCATCGCCGCGGTCGCGACCCCCGACGACGAGGCCTGGGCGGCGCCACTTCCGCGCGGGAACCTGGTGAGGACCAGCCGGACGACCACGTGCGACCGGCGCCACGACAACGAGCCCCTCCGCCGCGTGGCCTCCGCCAGGAACTTCTCGAACTGTCTCCTGGACGCGATGGGTCGGGCGGTGAGTCCCTCCACGTGCCCGTCCTTCGATACCTCCAGGTCGTGATCGCCCCTGTCGTCCTTATCGCGCTCCGAGCTGACCGGCGCGAGCAGGTCCCTGGCGAGCTCGCAGTGAATCTCAAACGCGCTCATCTCGACCCGGACCTCCGCGCCGGTGCCGCTGCCCCCGGCGACGGCACCCGCGCGCTCGCGCTCGACCCGGGCGAACAGGTCCGCGCCTATCCTAGGGATCAGGCCCGCGTCGTGGTCGAACGCGATGTCGTCCACCCGGGAGCGGTCCCCGCCTCGGTCGTCGCCCCAGAGGGTGTACGTCTTCCCGGTGCCCGTCTGTCCGTACGCCATGACCCCGACGTCGTATCCGTCCCACGCCGCGCGCAGGGCGGGCTCGCCGACCGCCGCGTACACCTCCTCCTGGGTCTCGTCCAGTTCCCACGCGTTGTCGAAGGTGAAGTCCTCGGAGTTCCACGTTCGCGCGTCGCTGCACGCCACCCGCTTGCCCGCGGAGATGTTGAGGCATCTCCCAGCCCCGAGGTCGCGCTCGATGCTCGTCATCGGACGCACGCGCACGGCGACGCGGGTGTGGCTGACCACCTCCCCCCCATCACCTCTGGGGAGCGTCATGACGGCGGTGCCTATCCTGGCGCGCCTCTGCTTGTGAGAAGGCTGACGACGGGGGGGCAGTTTGAAAAACGCCAATCTGGAGAGAGTCTGCTTTCTCGCGACGAGATGACGATGGAATCTACTATGTCCGCTACAAGGTTATCTGCTATGCTGTTCTCCCCGAAGAGAATGGTATCAGCTCGCCGCCCCCGCACTCTTCGCCCCCGGGGCGTCCCACATCCCCGGCCTCCACATCCCCTGGATCGACGGCGTGTCCGTGATCTTCCCGCTCCCCGGCATCTTCGTGTTCGATTTCCTCCCCTTCTCGCTGAACAGGAAGTCCAGGTGGTGCCTGATCTGTTTCTCCTCCTTGTTCTTCAGGTCCACAGTCTTCTGTCTGCCGCTTCGATACGTCCCGGTCACGTTGGGATGCCTCCCCCGGCGCACAGTGGTGGTGATGTCCAGGTGCGACCAGTCCTCCCGCAGCGTCTTGAGGTGATTCTCGAGGAAGTTGCGGAGGTGACGGCTGCTGCCGCTGTGGTCGCAGTACTTGAGGTCTAGGCGCATGAGCTGATAGACGCCGCGGATAGACATGGTGGCGAGCTCTCGACAGTGATCACACCGGCGTGAAGATCGAGTCCTTCGCTCGTCCGATCTCGCGTTTCCGCGCGTGAAGAAGTGGGACTCGGTAAACCTAAATCAACTCGAGTTTATCAAATCAAGTTTTCTACGGCCGCAGCGCCGGTGATTGGTGTTGAACGTGACCTGCGTTCATGACGTATCGTTAATACCGATCAGTCCTTGGACTTGAAGAAACCGGAGAGTCGGAACTTCTCGGTGGAGTCCTCCGTGTCGGACCCGTCGTCGCTGCTCGAGTCGCTGCTGGAGTCGCTGGACGACCTGTCCCGCCTGCTCTTCTTCTCCTTCTTGTGCTTCTTGGACTTCTTCTCCTTCTTCTCCTTCTTCTCCTTCTTCTTCTTGCTCTTCTTGGACTTTTTATCCTTCTTCTCCTTCTTGTCCTTCTTGTGCTTCTTGCTCGCCTTGTGGCTCGCCTCCGCCAGCTCCTGCTCCGCCGCCCGTACCTCGTCCATCCGTCTCTTCTTCTCCTGCATGAGCTCGTACTCCCTCTCCCTCGCGGCCATGGCGTCCCCTTTCCTCTTCTCCCTCTTCTCGGCGCCGTTCATCACCTCGAACATCGGCCTCCCGCACTCGTCGGTGCCGATCTTGCGTTTGTTCCCGTGCAGACGCTGGTCCGCCCACAGCTTGTCCATGCCCACCTGGTCCTCCGGCTTCTTCTCGCTCGCGTAAGGATCGGAGCCGACGATGGAGGACCAACGATCGGACACCTTCAGGGCGGCCGACGTGACCACCCTGTTGCCCGCAGGCATGGGCACGCGTCCGGCGGTGGCGGGCATCTCGCTCGAACCTTACTCTTCTGCTCCTCTTGGTTCTGGTTCGGCGGTGGCAATTGGAGACTCTCAGACTCTTTTCCTTTGGTGGTGCGCCCACCTGCTGACTGCGCCGAGCGCCGACAACCCCTGAAAAGTATTGAGATGCTGAAAAGTCATACAGGTAAAACGCGATGATTCATTTACCCTGTGCTATGATACCCAGTCATCAGAAAATGTCCTAATTTTGATTTACTTGGAGACCGAAACTCGAAAATTGTTGTAACACCTGAAATCGGTTTCAACCTCAAGCTCGACTACTATGCGGCCATAACCAAAGCCGGCGGCCAGAGGGGCGCGGCATTAACCGGAAAGTCGAAGAGGCGAGGGCGTCGTTATCGTGTGCGTCGATCGCGAGCGCCGGAATCGGGATCGATCGTTCGGCTCTCTCCGCGGTCTCGGGGCGGAAACACATCCTCGCGGGTGAAAAACATGGCGCGAAGACGTGAGAGCAACAACGCCGCGGGCCTGGTTAGGACCGCGGCGCTGGTGATCGCGCTCGTCGCCGGAGCCCGAGGCGCGGTCGCCGATGCGACGCTCGCAGCGTCCGTGGCGAGGCCTCTCTCGACCGCGGGTTCGGGCATCGTCAACTCGGTCAAGGTCGGATCCGCGGGCGTCGTCACCGATGCTGCACTACCCACCGTTGGCGATCTGGCTGGCGCCGCGGGCTCGCACTCGCCCGCCTTCGAGGACTTCATGCGAAAATTCGAGAAGGCGGAGACGTACTGCCCGGGATCAATGCCCCCGTGCGACGAGTCCCTGAGGCGCGAGAAGGTCTTTCACGCCAACGTCGCCGCCATCGAGGCGCACAACGCCGCGCGCGGGGGCGAAGGGTCCGAGGAAAAGGGAGGGATGAAGATGGGCGTGACGCGGTTCGCGGACCTCACCGAGGATGAGTTCTCGAAGCACCACGGCAAGGGATTCAACGCCATGGACAAGGAGGAGGAGAAGGGCGCCGGTGACGAGGGTGTTTCGGCATCACGCGCCGAGGGAGAGAAGGAGGCGAAGCCTAAGCGCTCCGCCACCCCGCTGGGCGAAGTCAAGCAGACGCGCGCAAAGCTCGGGGCTGGCGGCGGCCTCAAGGTCCCGAAGCATCACAACTGGCCCCTGCACGACCTCGGTGACGATATCGACGATCGTAGCGCGGAGGAGATCGCCGCCGATGAGAGTATTCCCGTGGCCATCGTCGAGCTCGCGCGCAAGCGACTCAAGGATGGCAGGAAGCACTGCAGACGCTTCATGAAATTTGTGCACCAGTACGGAAAGCAAAAGCAGTACTGCGGCGACATGGATGCGTTCCCGTGCGAGGAGTCCCACAGGCGTGAGATCATCCTGCTGCGCAACATTGAGCAGATTGAGGCGCACAACGCGAAGCGCAAGAAGGGTGGGATGAGGAAGATTGTCACGAGGTTTGCGGATCTTCTCCCCGAGGAGTTTGCGTCGGCGCACGCCACGTACGCGGCGGGGAACACGCTCAAGGACCACCTGGCCAAGACCAAAGATGCAAAGAAATCGGTCAAGGACAAGACGGGAAGGAAGACTCTCGAGAGGCAGGGTGATAAGGTGAAGGCTTTGCACGAGGAGAAGGCTTTGCACGAGGAGAAGGCTGTGCACGAGGAGAAGGCTGTGCACGAGGAGCGGACAAAATCTTTGAGCGCGAAGGTGGGCAAGCACACCGACCATCACGCGAAGGAGGCGGCGCTCGGCGCAGCCGAGCCCACTGAACTCAGAGATATGCTTCGTGCCGCCCGGCAGGCTGATGCGGAGGCGAAGTCTTACGGCGTGAAGATGCAAATCAACGACGCCGACATCGACGAGGATCTCCGGGCGGCCATCAGCTCCGACCTCGAGTTGCAGTCGACCGCGGTGGCCGTGTCCAAACCCCGCTCCGCTTCCCGGCTGGGAGCCATGAAGAAGGCGCTTCCCAAGGATATCGATCTTCCCAAGACCCTGGACTGGAGGCAGAAGATGGACATCGGCCCGCTGTACTCGCAGGGTGCATGCTCCGGGTGCTGGGCGTACAGCACGGTCCAGGTGATTGCGGACAGCAAGCTCATTGGCACCGGCCACCGCCCGAGCCCGAGCCCGTATTACCTGCTTTCGTGCGACGAGCTCGACAGCGGGTGCAACACCGGGAACATGGCCACGGCGTACGCGTGGATTCAGGTGCAACAGCACGGTATCCTGAGCGTGGAGGACTTCCCAACAGCGAGTGACAGGTGCATGGAGGCGGAATCTAACGATAAGGCCAAGGGCGTCACCATCGACGGTTTCTGCGAGATTCCTCCTCTGCGGGGTGCGGAGACTGTCTACGCGTTGCTCCGCGCGCTTTACCAGCAGCCCGTCGCGATCGGCATGAACGTCAAGCCCCTGCAGCTGTACGGAGGCGGACTGGTCACCATGGAGGACTGCCCGCCGGCTTCTAGCGATCAGATCAACGCCATCAACCACGCCGCCGTCGTCGTCGGCTGGGGCGAGGACGAGGAGAGCGGTAAGCCTTACTTCCTCGTTAAGAATTCTTACGGTCAGGACTGGGGTGAGAATGGGTACGCGCGGCTTGAGATGGCGTACGACGGCGATTCCATGTACGGGGCGTGCGGGATGTTTGCGGAGCAGAACTATCCGCTCACGGATGGTCGCGACTGCACCGAGGGATCGGAGAAGAAATGGAGCGAGCTTCGGGGAGACGACGTCTACCTGATGCCCGACAACGTGGTGATCCTGCCCGACGGTGGTGGCATCCTCACCCCGGCGCGCATCAAGGTGTTTGGCTACGATCTCACCGCGATCCTCAAGACGGCGTCCTTCGTGTGCTTCGCGCTGTGCGTATTCTTCCTCGGTATCGAGATTTATTACTGCTTCGTGCCTGAACAGGACGGAGACAGCCCTCGGACGCCGGCACCGGGTCACCCGCAGTACGGAGCCGCCGGCAAGTAAGGGGAGCTCATAGGAAATGTAATTACTACAAACGGATTGATTGAACACTGCTAAAACTTTTATTTTGGCTTTGACATGTAGACGACGTAATTCACCGCCAGGTCGTCCCCAGACAAGGACCATCTCCCCGCGACCGCGCCGTTCCTCCCAGGCGCAGGCAGCGGGGGCGTGTACACCATCCCCGCCGCCTCCCTAACCTCCAGACCCGCCCTGTGCGCCACAGCCGCGAGCTCCTCCGGCGTTATGAACTTCTCAAACTCGTGCGTGCCGGGCGGAACCCAACCCAGCACCCTCTCCGCGGCCAGGATCGCCAGAGCGTAGGACCGCGCAGTGCGGTTCAGCGTGCTGATGAACACAGCTCCCCCCGGGTCGGTCAGCGCCTCCAGCTGCCGCACGAAACCCTCCGGGTCGTTGACGTGCTCCACAACCTCTAGGCTGACCACCGCATCAAACTTGGCGCCAGCCGCCGCGACCTCCTCGGCGGTGGTGGCGTGGTAGGTGACGCGCCGCGACATGCCGGGGTCCTTCGCCGCGTGAGCCGTCGCGATATCGATGTTTCCCTTCGCCGCGTCGATCCCCGTGACGTCGGCGCCGAGCCTGGCGAGGGACTCGCACAGGATCCCGCCGCCGCACCCGACGTCCAGGATGCGCAGACCCGCGAGGGGCTGCGCGGGTCCAAGGTCGCCGGCGGGTCCAAGGTGGCCGACACCGCCGTCGTAGTTGACCCCCGAGGTCGTAGTTGACTCGTCCGCGATGTCCCTCACTCCAGTCCCGGGTTCGATCCCCGTGTCGAAGTGTCGAGCGAGAGCCTCGCGGATGAACCCAACGCGCGTCGGGTTCATGGCGTGGAGGGGAGCGAACGGACCTCGCTCCTCGTCCCACCACAGAGCCGCATCCGCCTCGAACTTGGCCGTTTCCCGCGGATCGACGGTGAATACTTTGACACCGCCTGCTTCGACGCCAGATGAGGACGCCCCCGCCGCTCCCCGCCGCCCCCCGATGGCCAGCGCGTCCTCCAAACTAGCCACCCGATTCTGTCCCACGGACAGCGCCCCGATATCGGTGACGGGCGAGCGCCGAGCGAGCGAGCGCACCGCGCCGAGCGCCACACGACGGAAGGACATCTGACTATCCCGAAGCGACGTCCAATCGCGAGTTTTCAACCCCGAACCCGGTGCGACGAGCAGTGAAGGCGTTGCCCTGGTTTTGCAGATGTCATTTACAGATGATGATGCAGACAGTCGGCGGACTTGCCACTCGCCCACAACACGCGTGTATCGACCGAAATCTACGGCGATGGCATGGGGTAAAACCGTCGGGGTCGCCTCCTGGGTAGATAGGCTCAAGGCGGACGATCAGACGCTGACATCCGTCACCGTCTTTCGCGGCCGCCTGTTCGGCCCATCGGAGGCGGCGGAGGTGTGCGACGCCCTGCGTTCCAACACCGCGCTGCGGGAGTTCTACGCGTCGGGCCACGCCGTGGACGTCGAGACCGCCGGTAAGTTCGCTGACATGCTCACGGTGAATAAGACGATCCAATATATATGCATTGGCGACGCATCCTTCGGCGATGAGGGCGTCGCGGCGCTTGCGAGGGGCATCGCGAGTAGCGCATCCCTGCGGGCGGTGGACCTCGAGAACAAGGGTATGGGAGACGAGGGTGCGAGGGCTCTCGGAGCGGCGCTCGGGGAATCGAAGGTGACTGAGTTGAATATCTCGCACAACGACGCGCTCACGGATGCGGGTCTCGCGGCGGTGTGCCTCGGGGCGGCCGCGGGACGGACCGTGACCAGCCTCCGCGTCGCCGGCTTGTCGGTAGGGCCCGAGTCGTGCGCGGCGGTGTCGAAGTTGTTGGCGTCGTCCGGGGGAGCGTTGAGACGCCTGGACGCGACGGATGCCAAGATGGACCCGGGGGGAATCATGGCGCTCGGGGTGGCACTGCGCGACGACGGCGGGGAGAGATCGGGCAGCCTCGACGAGCTGGTGTTGGACGGCACTCGGCTCGGAGACGACGGCGCCGCGGCGCTGGCGGGTGCGAGGGGACGCGGAGGGGGCGAAGGGGACGCCCGGGGTGGTATGGGGGTTCTCTCATTGTCCATACAAGGGTGTGAGATTGGCGAGGCTGGCGTCTCGGCCATCGCATCGACCCCCCGGGCCCCCGGTGGGGTCCTCCTCGAGACTTTGAACCTCCGGGGAAATAAAGCCGGTGACGCAGGCGCCACTGCGATTGCTGCTGCGATCGCCGGGGAGGGTCCCACTGGCGGCGAATCTGCGTTCAGTGCCCTTAAGACGATCGACGTGGGTGCTAATGGACTGGGAGCCGCGGGAGCCGTCGAGCTCATCCGTCACTCCGGTCCTGTTGAGAACATGTCACTGTTTGGAAATGAGGCGGTGGGCGACGACGGAGCGGTGGCGATGGTCGGCGCGGTCCAAACGGGAGCGGGGGGGCGAGGGCTGCGCATCCTTGACATCGGGGGATGCGGTATCGGCGAAGTCGGCATGCTGGCACTTTGCGACGGCCTTATTGACCACCCCACCGACGTATTCCCCGCGCTCGAGACGCTGGTGGTCGGGGGCAACCCGGGCGCGGTTGGGGATGCCTGGGAGGCGGCTCTGGAGAGGTTGAGGCAGGCGCGTTCGACGTTGGACGTGGCATGGCGCGCAGCGGACGCGGGCGACAGCCAGGATCAGGATCAACAAAAGAACGAACTGTTGGATCAGTATAAACAACAGCAGCAGGAGCTTCCACCCCCGAGTACTCCGTAGTGATGAAATGCAAGAATACCTCAGAGAGCCGAGGTTCCACAGTCTGCTTCAATCACGAGACTTGACTCCCGCGCGAAGAAGAGCGCGACGAGCCCGGGTGCTTGCGACAGCAGCGCAAATATGATGAGTCCATACCCCCCCAGCTCGTGTCGCGCAGCTACGTTTCTGAGCTTTGCCCGCGCAACCTGTCGCACTGATCTTCCAGACGTCTCCGGCTTCAACGTGGTGCCGTCTTCCCTCAGGCTTCCCTGGAAACGAAAGCCCGAATCACCGCTCAACTTTCTCCAGGACACCGCAGTTACCCCTCTCACCGCTATGTCCCTCGCCGCATTTGCCGAAAAGAAAACGAGTGCGACGATGACCGTTCTCAACCCAGCCGAGTGGAGGGCCCCTTCCGCGGCACAACCTGTCACGTGCGCTAGCGGTGAGAGGATTCTCCGTACCGGTCCGACGCAGGTAGCCGCACACTTGGGCAACTTGTCGCAGTCAAATACCGCAAAGGGATCAATCGACGCGACAGTTGTCAGCCCCTCACCGTCTCTGCATTCCGTTTGGAACGATTCAGCGTCGAATGTGAAATCCTTCAGGTCGACACATTTAAGAAGCAGTTCCGCTGAATGGGTCACCATTGCGCGTGTTGTGTTGGCATCTTCGATGGCCAACCTCGCCGCTTCATAATGAGCGGCCGTGATAGGTGCATGACGCGCACATATATCCCGCCGTTCAGTCGAGGCCGCCGCCAATCCTTTGGATAGTTCCCGGCTTCCGCCAGCAGCGGCGTAGTTGTGCGCGAGCGAGTGGAGGTTATTTGTCACGAAGGTACCGCTGCAGCCATTCAAACACCCTGTCGAGAAAGCCGAGTGAAACGGCATGTACGCCACCGCGATCAGAGCGACGGCGAGGGAGGCCGCGACTGCTCTTACTGCTGCCAAACACGCAGGATGTCCCAGTGCTCCAGCGATCTTGACGAGGATCGATGTTTCCTCTCGCCTTGTGGCGCGGGTGAGATCCACCGGGGGCAGCACAGAGCCAGCCGGAGAGAGGTGTCTTGCGATGTGTTGAAAACTCCTGGCGAATCTGTATGCCATGTCCGCCGCTACTAGACCGTCGACGACCGCGTTCAAGGCATCCGTCGCGGTTGAGAAAGCGGCAATGTCCGGAGGAGATACGCCGAGCCAGTCTACCTCAGCGGCATTGTCCGCCGCAGCACCAAGTTTAGCTCTGATGTCCGCTGCACCAGCGGCGGCAGCGGCGACTGGGTCTGAAGCATTGGCCCGGCTCAACGCCTCGGCTCCCTTTTCCTCGACGGCCCTTATCCTCTCGTTCTCAAAGGACGCAACGAGCTCAGCCGTCTTGTTCTCAAACGCGTCACCGTCAGTCTTGGCGTCATCTCTGATCACCGCCGAAAAATTTGCAGCGTCACCCCGCGGAGGGGGATCATAATCGTCAAACATGTTCGGCACCCCATTCATGTTCGCAGACACTGCGCGCGGTATGGCCGACGCGTCCGCAGCGAGGTCTATTCGCACATCGTCCGCAATTCTCGAAATCTCCGCCGACATCGCTGAGGCGCTTTCAGTGAGTTCCTGGACCATGCCGCTAACGTCGGGTGGCATATTTGGAATTGCACCAATCTGCAGCGCCGGCGGCAAAGGGACGGTGGCGCTCGGGGTCACGCCAATGTTGATCGTATCCAGCACAGCGCCCAGTCCGTTGAATACCTCGAACCAAGCACCGATCTTGGCCATCGTGTCGGTGACCTCCCCGACGTAATCAACCACCGTTCCGACGTAACGATTAACCGCGTCAGCCGTGATGTCTCGAGTCTCAGCGAGCCTGTTCGCCGCTCCCACGGCCATCGCCACGATATTAGCGCCCGCTGCGACGTCCATCGAGCCCACATTCTCGCTCACCTGCTGAGCCATCGCGGCGAGGCTCTCTGTCACGTTCATATTGACGTCCACCGTGACATCACCGAGGAATGCAGTCTTGTTTTGAGCGTACTCGGCGTCGTACGTGGTCCTCTGCGAGAGGAGGCCCAGTGTCCTGTTGAGCCTCGACTCACTGTTCCACCTGTATGCCTCGGAAACGGGCGTGAGCGCATCCTCCGGTAGGCGAATTCGCGCGTGAACCTCAGCCCTGACTTCATCCGAACACGATCCTCTCCATGATATCTCCTTGCTTCTGAGCGTTGTGACGATGCTGCGCTCGAGAGATGCGCATCGACTTGCGGTCGTTTTAGCTCGTGCGACCGTGTCGTTGTTCCTCGATTCTTCGGATGAAGCGCGCGCGAGCTCCACTATTCTTCCCTCCTGAAGACGTCGCATGCATGCATCAGCCTGGCGAGTCGCGCATGCCGCGTACTCCTCCTCCGTCCGCCTGGTTGCGTGGAGTGTGGCGTTAACCATCTGGCCCACATTTTCCAATGAGAACGCACCAGGGAGGACCAGGTCTACCAGAGCGCCACAGGAAGAAAGCGAGCTGCACCACAGCAGGGCGACACTGAACAAGGCGATACTTCCGCGCGCATGTACCCCACGCCTGAAATCGCTCCTCGCCTCATTCCTTTGGTTCGCGTCCTCGCCTCCCTTGTGAAGACGAAGCGTCGCCATGCGCTCCTGCATCTGATGCTGCCAAGAAAAAATCGGGCCCGAGACGATATAACGCTACTATTCATAGTCTGCCCCCCACACTGAGCACCTGGACGATGACCGCGACCGGGCCGACATCCACGTCGGCGCCGGTTACGGAGAACGTGACAGATGCCCAAACGCCTTCCCTGAGAAGTTCCCTGCGAAGGAACAGCAGCGGGGCCTCGTCGCTTTCGCTCAAGTCGAATGGGGCCCTCACGGGTTGGGATTTGCTTCGCGCGTCGCTCTCTTCGAAGAGCAGTAGAAGCCTAGGAGGCGGGTTGACGCGCAAACATCAAAGCAGTAAACGACTCCGGGAGTCCTCGACGAGAGCGGTGAAAGACGCGCGTGGAGGTGCTGCCGTTAGGAGCCGCTCGAACCTTGGATTTAGTGCGAGCGCAATTTACTTCCTCGTGTTGGAGAGAACATGGTGGTTCTGCGCGCTTGTAATCGCGGGCGTGTTCGTCCTGTCCTTGGGGATTTGTGCACTGTTTTGTATGGCGGTCGGTGGCTATGATGACCCCTTGGATTCATCGACCGCACCGCTCCGATACGCGGCCAGCCACGTGTTGACCATGTCATTCGGGACGGTCACTCCGGTCACGGACGGGAGCTATGCTCTGGCGGTGGCCCAGTGCTTCCTCGGCGTCCTCCTGAACGTGTTCATGTTCACCTTCGTGATCACCAAATTTCAACGCCCCTTGGCTCACATGCTCCTTGCGGACTCTGCTTGCCTGTGCACCCGAGCGGGCGAGCCGTTCATACTGGTGCGCATCGGCAACCTGAGATGCAACACGCTGCATCGCGCGGAGGTGACGCTCACTCTTCTTCGAAGGAAGAAGACGCCCGAAGGTGAGACATTCGTGTCGCGAACAGCCCTGACGCTGCAAGAACCACCACGGACGCTCACAGCGGTGGCCACGGTGGCCCATAAAATTAGCTCCCAAGGGCCGGAAGGGGTATTTATGGAACTTGCAACGGGGCGAAAGTCACCAGAGGAGCTCAAGGATCTTTTGCTGCAGTGTATTGTCACCGCCTACGACCCAATCTACGACGCAGAAGTCTGTGCAGTGAAGGTGTACGGTGCTCAGGACTTTGCAAAAGGTTGTGTGTATGCCGATGTGATGAGCGTCGACGAGAAAGGCGAAGCGGTTGTTGACTTTGAGCGTATACACGATGTCATCCGCCAAAAGGTAAAAATATTCCCTCCGATGAAAGACAGTTGGGAAAGTCCGGACATGAACAGGCCGGCGAGGATGCTCGAAGTTGTCTTTGGCGGCGGTCGTGCGAGTTACGGTGATAAAGATGAGGTGTTCCCGACCTTGGGTCCGGTGTCTGCAATGGAGCAAACGTGCAGTTATTGCTACAAGCTCGCGCTGGTTCTCAACGAGGCAGGAATTGACTACATTCCTTACATTGCCAATATCTCCCTTGGAGATCCGAAGCCCGACTGGCTGGAGGCTTGCAATCCGAAGAAGGAGACACCTGTCGCGCGTCTGCAAGGCAAGACGGAATGGATCGCAGGTACTGATATGATCATGTCAGCACTGGCAGAGACTGACGAGAGGTTCGGGGAGGTTGTCGCGAGAAGAAGGGAGGATGTCAATGAGGGGCACGAGAAGGTCATTAAAAAGGCTTTCATGGCTACTCTCGCAGGTGTCATGTTTGGTCCCACTGTGGGTCTCAAGAGGGCAGTTAAAATTGGGGGCATCGGGGTAATGCTGCTTAAGATGGTGGGGCTGGTCACCCCCGACGTCGAGAAGGAAGCTGAGGAGGAGATGAAGAAGGAGAAAGAGCGGAAGGAGGCAGAAATCGAGACACCGAGCGATGATGCCAAAGCGGAGAGTGCTGACATTATCTTGCATGTTGATGACGTTGACGAGGGACCGACTGTCAGATTTATCGTGCAAAAGTGCGTGGCGGAAGCATTTGACACGATCGAACGTTCCATAGCGCCGAATCACGGCGACGAAGGAAGGAAGTTTCTCTGTGGGAAAGCACCAGGAGTCATGGACTTCACTGCAGCAGTCGATCTCTCCTTCTTCTTCCAACCTGCATTTGTGGTGTTCCTCGCTTCGCACGACATTCGATTCAAGGTGGGTCCCAACTGTCGAGGTTGGTACACACGCATGACATCATTGACTCACTGGCGATCGGGTATGGGCGCTGGTCACAGCAACGGAAACGCGGCAAGCATGAAGACAATTGCCACGAAGTTGGTGTTGTGGTCGAAGGATCCAGGTTGGCCGAACAAAAGTGCCGCGGAGGAGTTGATGAAATCCACCATGCGAGATCACCCCCCGGCGTACCTCGAAAATACCGGTAAGGAAGAGTCGCACACCGATGACATGGTCGATGTCAACGGCGAGACGGGCGTGGACTCTGCCACTGCGAAGCTGTGCGTGTAATAGTGCTACGAGTACAGACCGAAATAACATTTTCGCCAAAAAAATGCTCCAACCCAAGGCCAACTGTATTTTGAACCAGCTTTCTCCGACCGCCGTCTCGGACCTTACGACCATAACCTTCTGCGTACCCGCGTGGTGAAGCTGATATCCGGACTGCCATAGGCGGGCAGCACGACACTGTCTCCGCCTCGATCCGTTTAATACCCCTCAATACCCTGAGGCTGCGCTGAGCCGCACGACCCGATCTGCCGATCCGCGTCGGCGCCCGATCAAATCCCTAACCGCCGCGATGCCCCCCAAGCTTTCGCTCACGGATCAAAAGAAGAAGCTCAAGGAGAAGGCGCAGCGTGCCAAGGATCAAGAGAAGAGGGAGAAAGACAAGGAGCGCGGCGAGCGTAAGAACCAGGAGCAGAAGGACAGGATCTTCGGCCTCAAGAACAAGCATACCTCGAAGCACGCCCAGGAGTTCGTGCGCGATGTGGAGCGAAACATCAAGCAACTGCCCGGGGAGCAGCAGAAGGCGGAGGCAAAGAAGCGCGAGAACGACAAGCGCAAGGCCGCAGAGGAACAGGCTCAACGCGAGCTCGACGAGATGATGGGCATCGCCATCAAGCAGCCCAAGGTTCCCGAGGGGGTCGACCCCAAGACCATAATGTGCGAGTTCTTCAAAAAAGGACGTTGCGCCAAGGGGTGGAAGTGCAAGTTCTCCCACGAGAAGAACCCGCGCAAGGGAACTGAGAAGGTCGACCTCTTCGTGGACCACAGGGATGACGCGGAGAAGGAGAAGGACGCGGACAGGATGGACGACTGGGACCAGGAGAAGTTGGAGAGCGTGGTGAAGGAGAAGCACTCAGGGGAGAATCAAAACAACAAGACGGATATCGTGTGCAAGCACTTCCTTGAGGCCGTTGAAAAACGCCTGTACGGATGGTTCTGGGTGTGCCCGAGCGGCGGAAACGAGTGCAAGTATCGCCACGCCCTGCCCCCGGGATATGTCCTCAAATCCCAGCTCAAGGCGATGATGGAGGAGGAGAAGGCGAGCCGAAGGACGGACGAGGAGATTCTGGAGGAGGAGCGCGCCAAGATCGGGGAGGGCGTTCCCGTCACGCAGGAGACGTTCGCGGAGTGGAAGCGCGCTCGGGACGCGAGGGTGGCCCAGTCCAAGGAGGACGTCAAGCAGCGCCGCATCGATGAGGGTCGCCTATCCGGCCGCGAGCTCTGCGAGGGTGGCTTGGTGGAAACTGGCGGCAAGGAGGATGCCGGCGCGATGGAATACATCAAGCGGGATACGTCGGCAGACGATGCCGCGGAGGCGAGGGCGAAAGAGGAGGCCGAGCGGAACCTCGCGCGCATGCGTGCGATGTTTTCGGCGGCCGGAGGCGTGGAAGGGAGCGACAGGTCCGATTGGTTCGCGAAGGGTGGACAGGACGACGAGGATGATGATTTCTTTGTCGACGACGATGACCTAGACGCGGACGAGCTCGCGGCCATGCTGGGGCACGCCACCGTGGGAGGCGACGGACAGGCTCCGACGACCGGGGCGGGTGATGGACCGGCGATCATCAGTGCCAGTAACAGGGCACGGGCCGCTGCGGCGGCGGCGGCTCGACGTCGTCAGGCTGCGGGTGGCGACGAGGCAACGGATCAGGCGCTCTCTGGATTTTTGTCCCACCTCGACGGTGAGGACGGCGCGCACGGCGGAAGCGGCGCGCGCATCATCGGCACCATCAAGCACAGGGAAAAGCCGAAAGTGGCAAAGCCCAAAAAGAGCAGCGGCAGGAAGGATGATAGTGATGACGAGCCCGAAGAGGAGCTCGATCCCGAGCTCGCCGCGCTGCTCGCAAGGAAGACTGACGCGGCTGCTCAGTTGAAAGAAGTCAAC